>VOFB01003741.1_pt1 | contig 28349 bp, 42 predicted proteins | sample 5384141 | NCBI WGS metagenome assembly VOFB01 (sample SAMN12384721, study PRJNA508395) | human gut metagenome | isolation source: healthy gut A | host: Homo sapiens | reverse complement strand
AACGGTGCTGTATCTGGCACTTGAGGATGATTACCGCCGTTTGCAGGAGCGTCTGTACCGGATGTTTGGAACAGAAAAGCACCGATAATCTTTACTTCTCTGTTTCTGCCAGTCAGCTTGGAAATGGACTGGATGAACAGTTTGCAAGATTTGTGGCAGAGCATAGGGACACGAAGCTGATTATCATTGATACGCTTCAGAAAGTGCGTGAGGTTGGCGGCGATAATTACAGTTACGCAAATGATTATCAGATTATGGCAAGACTGAAAAGTTTTGCGGATGCTCACGGGCTTTGCTTACTGCTCGTACACCACACGAGAAAGCAGAATGCGGATGACAAGTTTGACATGATTTCCGGGACAAGCGGATTGCTTGGGGCGGCAGACGGAGCGTTTCTTCTTCAGAAAGAAAAACGGACAGGCAATGCCGCAACACTGGAAGTATCAGGCAGAGATCAGCAAGACCAGAAGCTGTATCTTATCCGCAATACAGAAACCTTGTTGTGGGATTTGCAAAAGGCAGAAACGGAATTGTGGAAAGAACCGCCAGAGCCGTTACTGGATGAGATTGCAGAGCTTGTTATGAAGGACAATCCTTATTGGGAAGGTTCGCCAACAGCACTTGTTGCACTGATAAATGTGGACATTCAACCGCACGTTATCACAAGAAAACTGAACGTTCTTGCAGGACGGTTGTATACAGAACATGGGATTCTCTTTCGGAGTGAGCGTGTCCATGAGGGACGGAAACTAAGATTTTGGAAAGACAATACAGAGAATGCGTGACAGTACGTGACGGTTGTGACGGTATTTTTGACAGCGGGGGCGGTATCAAAATAACCGTCACGACTGTCACATACCGTCACGTACTGTCACGGAGAGGATGGATAAGATGGGAAATGTGCAAATATCACAGGAATTATTTATGCAGTTGCTCCGCTTTCACTTAGTTGAAGATGAGAGCTGCGAAAAAAGAAATTAAGCAGGGGTTAGAGAAGAAATTAGACAGGATGGTAATGCGTGACCTGTATGGAAAATTTAAAACTGCTCCGACAGAGGAAGAACGGGAACGGGCGAGAAAAGAATATCTGGACAGACGTGGAGTGCCGGAGAGTTTCCGATGGTAATTCTTCCTTGGTGATAAGAACAGGAGCGTGGCACGCCCCTGTGGACAGTAGACACGGAGAAATCTGGAAAGGAGAACCATGCAATGAGAGAAGGAAGATTAGGTTATAACTGTGAAAATGGCAGATATGGATTGCTGTCAATGGACTTATGGATTGATACGGGATTTCACTGCGGAGAGTGTATGGAAGTTCTGGTAGATGACCAGTGGGTAAAGACCAGAATGGAGATGAATCCGGCGAGGGAATGGTATCTGGTGGGAACACCTTATTGCGGCGATCTGGAGTATGTACGGGCAAGAATACCGAAATAAATCAGACAGAAAAGTAAAGAATCGGTTTGGTGTCAGAGATAAAAAATAAGCCCGGATACGGGCAAATAAAAGGGCGGATACGCCCAAGATGAAAAACACAAAGCCGAAACATGGTACAGAAAGGCAGCACCTTATAAAGCCCTCGGCGTTTGAGAGCGAAAATACATCGCACAAATCAGAGATTTGTACTCAGGGTATTTCGCCCCTGCCGGGAGCTATTTGTGCCGGAAACGGCAGTTAGTTCGTAAACAGGTGCCTATGCACCTACTCACAGCAAAGCAGGCGAGAGCCGGAAAGGAGAATGCTTATAGGCAGACATTCATTTATCAGACAAAACAAGCTGTCTGATGTGGCAGGAAGAATTGATTATATTTCCAATCCGAAAAGACAGGAACATCTTTATGCGACCTATCAGACGGATGGAGTAACACCGGAGTTCTGGAAGAATCTTGCCAGAGAGAATCAGTTGGATTTTAAGGCAAGCGGAACAACAGGGAAATGTATTGAAGGGCGGGAGTTTATTATTGCACTTCCTGAAAGTTTTGTTGAGTACAAGGCAGATGATGTGGTAAGGCTTTTTACGGACAGCTTTCATAAAAGGTACGGTGTGGAATGCAGTGCAGCACTTCATCATAACAAAAAAATGACCAATTACCATATTCATCTCGTATTCAGCGAACGGAAAATGTTAGAACATCCCGAAGTGAAAATTGCTACCAGAAATATGTTTTATGATGAGCAGGGCAAGCACAGACGCACGAAGAAAGAGATTTTAGATGAGCAGGGAAATCTTCGGGCAGGATGCAGCATTATTCCCAAAGGGGAGGTTTATGAAAGCCATATTTTTACAAAGAAAGATGAGTGGTTTAAGAGCGATGCGTTTACCAGAGAAGTTAAAGAGATGTTTACGGAAATCATTAACAGCCATGTGAAAGAAGAATCCGAAAAACTGTCTGTATTTCAGCAGGGCGGTGTGTATCTGGCAACGAAGAAAATCGGGAAGAACAACCCGAAAGAAGCAGAGATACGGGCAGATAATGCGGCAAGGCAGGAATGGAATCGGACGGTAGATGTAGCATTGGTTGAGGGTGTTCCCGAAGAAGATATTTTGACAATTAAGCGTGAGAAAATCACAGACAAAACATTGCAATCTATACGGACACATGGTTGGTTGCCAGATATGTTTCAGCAGATTATCCGTGGTGCAAAAGACTTCTTACAGGAAATGATTTTCAAGTTTAAGCTGCCGCCGAAGCCAGTACCGAAGATTGATTTACAGGAATGGAATGATATGCGGAAGCTGATGGAAAAACTTCAGAAGCAGTCACAGGCGATGAAGTCCGCACAGCAGGAGATTTCCTCATTGAAGAAACAGCTTTCCAGGACAACGGGATTTTTCAAAGGAAAAGCACGGAAATCCTTAGAGGGAAAAATTGAACAGGCAGAGAAACAGGAAAAACGTTTCCACACAGATATGGAGCAGACGGTAAAGCAGGCAGGATATCCAGATGTGCAGTCTTTCGCAAAGACTTATCAGAAATCGGAAAAACTGGTCAGGGAATATAATGAGGAGCTGCGAGCATGGAAAAATCAGACAGAACCGAAAAAAGAGAAGCCATCAGAACCGCCGAAAAAGGCAAGCATACGGGAGAAATTGCACCGCTATCAGCAGGAAAGCAGACAACAGCCAAAACAGACAACAAAGAAGAAATCTATGGACAGAGGACGATGAGAAAGGTGGAACAGAAAATGAAGAAAACAATTTTTGAAGAAATGGGCGGCACTTATGTAAGATGTGGGGATTATCTTATCCCCTGTCTTACCTTGCCGGAGGAAGAAGAACAGAGATTTGTTGGAGTATGGGGACAAAGACATTTGCGGTATTTGAAGGAATACCGCAGGAATGTATATCTGGATCTGATGATGAGCGGCAGGCTGAATGGTTATTTGGCTGATATAGAAGAACAGGCACAGAAACGCTTTGAAAGGCTTGTAGAACAGATGAAACAGGCACAGGGCATTACAGAACAGCTAAAGGCAGAAAATGTCTTGGAATGGATAGGAAGAATGAACAATATACAAGTGTGTGCGAGGGAGATTGTGGATAAAGAGATAATTTATCAATAAGGAATAAGAGTGGTGGAATGCAAGTTTAAAAGGGCTTGCTTTTTGCTTTACAATGTGGGTGGCTGATGTATATAATTATAAATCATAAATTCATGAATTTAATATCAGAAGGTAAAAGCAGGCGTATATTGCAACTGTTTTACCTTCTTAATAAAATCTGTATTAAGCATATTTATAATGCAGGGGACAAAGACTATTAAAGTTACTATTTCAAGTCCTGCTTTCCAAAAATACGAATCCCAATCTTGTAAAACAGAAGAATTTCCAGAATATTGAACAGGCAAAATTCTATGTGGTAAGGAAAGTCTTTGAAAATAAGAGAAGTTTCTTCCTTTGTGCCGAATTCTGATTCAAATAGCAGATAACTGTGAAATTCAGCCTGCGCGCAAACGGTGATACTAAAACATGAATGTTATTTGCTGTACGGGCAAAACTATCTATTCGTAGAGGGTTTTCCACAATTTCATGAGTGATAGGATCAGTCCAAGTGCTTGATTGATTTAAGCTGGAAACTGACTTTCCACCTAATGTCAACAATGCTAAGGTTAGAATAACTGCAATTCCAAGACTGATAAGTTGCTTATGTGAAATCATTACAATCATAGTGTACAAAGCAGATACTGTGATGATGCACACAAAAGCAATCGCAAAGATGAAATGCAAATTCAGTTACATTGACTTTATCACTAAATTCTAATCTAGCAATATTTGAGCTTGTGAAAACAGATAATATATCAGCAACAAAGAGAACTGTAGCACATATGCTACTGACGATTAGTTCGACAATATAAATCTCTTTTTCGTGTATATCCTGCGGATATCTTGTTGTTGATTGTTCTGTTTTCAAAGTCACTCCCTAAGTATAACGGAATCAACACTGCCAAAATGATACATATCAGGTCAGAATTTTCCAATAAAAATGTTGTTGTAAAGATTTTGAAACCATATCCATTTAATAAGATTCCATAAACATTGATGGCAATTACTGCGATTACTCCAAGCCATAGAATTGAGATTTTTGCAAAGACGCTTTAGTTCCATAGATAAAAAGTTTATTCATAGTTTAAGTCTCCTTTCTGCTTTTCTATAAAAATTTTTGAAGTAAAAAGTTTCTAAATCGGTATCGGCTATTTCTGATGAAGAGAATTCTTGAATTAAAACACCATTTTTGAGGAAACCATAGTGGTTTGCCACTTTTTTGAAGTTCGCTTAAGATATGACTTGAAATCATAATGGTAACACCATACTCTTCATTTAACTTTGCGATGATAGCTCTGACATCTTTTATGCCTTCAGGATCAAGTCCGTTAAGAGGCTCGTCTAAAATGAGGAATTGCGGATTTCCTACAAGTGCCATTGCTAAAGCCAGACGCTGACGCATACCTAATGAATAATTCATTACCAGTTTTCGAGTATCTTTCAGATGTACCAGTTCTAATAGTTCAGCAATCTTCGACTTTACTTCCTTTGATGGACATCCACAAATTTTAAGCTGATACTTCAAATTTCCTTTTGCACTTAAGGTAGGATATAATGCAGGTGTTTCAATAATGGCACCGATTTTAATATTTTCAGATTTAACAACTGTTCCTGAGGATGGACTTTGCAAATTAGAAAGTATTCTCATTAAAGTTGTCTTGCCTGCACCATTATTTCCAATCAATCCATAGATAGCACCTCGAGGAATATGAAGGGAAACATTATCTAAAGCGATTGTTTCTTTGTAATGTTTACAAAGGTTTTGGGTTCTAATAATATCATTCATAAAATTCATCCTTTCTAAATCTGTACGCAATTGCTGTTGTTAATGAAAGTATAGGTTGTTGGAAGAAAAAAATAAAGCAAATAGCCTTTTACAGTTGGATTTTAGAAGGATAAGGTTACTTTACATGCATGTAAAACGATAATATCTTGTGTAAAATACACGATTATGGCATACTTGAGACAGCGCATTATTATACAATGGAAAGGTGAGCTGAAATGACAGTTGCAGAGATGATAAAAAAAAACTCGGACTGAAGCAAACATGACTCAAGGAGAATATGGAGCAAAATTTGGTGTTTCAAGACAGACAGTTTCCAGTTGGGAAAATGGAAGAAGTCTGCCAGATCTTCAAATGTTGATTGATATCTGTAACACCTATCATGTTTCTTTGGATAAGCTATTAAACGAGGATAAAGAGTTTGTTGAGAAAATAGATTTTTACAATAAATATAAAAAGGCAATTCGATTAGTGGGCATGTGTCTGTTGGCTGGTTTGCTTATATTTGCAATTGTATTTATTAACTGGAAAATTACAGAAAGAAATATGAATCAAGCATTTGAAATGAATGCAGAGAAATTAGGATTCGTAAAAGGAGAACTTTACGAATTAGAAAAAGACAATGTTCGGTATCGACTGCCAAACCAAAAACTCCCTGTTCTTAAAGAAGGACTTTCATGTAAAAAACAGTTATGCCGATTTTATGATTGAAGATATAGAGATTAGTATTTCTATTTATGATGGAGAGGATTTTGCTATTGAATTTAATCATTTTAGAAGTATAAAAGGTTGCTTTGATAAAGATAGCAATATCGAGATCATGGAAAATACTTTGAACGAGAAAGAGAACATTTTTTATACCGAAAATAATGAGATGATAGAGGATGTGTTAAAGCAGTTATTGGAAATTCATAAAAATGTATATCGGCGTTAGTAAGATGGCGAATATAAATAAGGAATAGTAGTTGTATTTAATTTGTCTGAAGTGGTTACTGTTTTTAATTATATACTGTTGCTTTTCTAAGCAAAACCGCTTATAATCTGAATCGGAACATATTGCTATTATCCACAGTTACGGGAGCGAGTGTTATCAACACCGATAACAAACTGATAACATTAGCCTGTATAGGCAGGATAATATGGACAAATCAAAGAATTAAAAGAAAGGCAAATACGATAGCAAATAATCTCTAAACAAAATTGATTAGTGGTTGTCGAGTTTGAATAACGGATTAAAATGCCGAAAGCCTGTATTTATGCGGGCTTCCGGCATTTGTTTTATCAAATGGCTCTAGTTTGGCTCTATTTGTGGGGAGAGTAATTGATGCAAATGTAATTATTCAGAAGAATGAAAAGGAAAAAATGATATGAAGAAATGCAAACTTCTTTTATTTGATTTAGACGGAACTTTATTACAGAGTGACAAAACAATATCAACCAGAACATTATCAGCTCTAAAAAAATGCAGGGGAAATGATATATTGATAGGTGTTTCCACCTCCGAAGTGAGCAAAACTCTTTGGTATTTTTAAATGAATTGATGCAGTTAATGATGAACTATTGAAATTTGCAGTAATTATCTCACAGAGCAATGGCAAATGGGTATTTTGCAAGCATAAAGAAAGAGATACATATGAAGTGCCGGGAGGGCATCGAGAAACAGGCGAAAATATTCTGGAAACCGCTAAAAGGGAACTCCAGGAAGAAACAGGAGCAGTAAAATATGAGATAAAGCCAATCTGTGTATATTCAGTAACTGGTAAGACGAGAGTAAATGATACAGGTGAGGAATCATTTGGAATGCTTTATTTTGCGGAGATAACTGAATTTGCGTAATTTAGAACCGTTTATGCAGAGATGTATCAACTTCGAGACGGACAGCTTTGTTTATTCTGTTTTTTATTGGTTTTGTCTTAATGTGATTTATTTTATTGATTATACTGAATTGCAAAATACTCCAAGATAATAGGTTTATTCATAATTACTATGGGGATTTTGCTTTTGGCTGTTTCTTTGGTGGTGATATTAATGGAGTGCGGTATTGTATTGATTTGAATGTTCAGAATCTCTGCTCCTTCACTGATGATGTTTTATGTTCCAATCTATGGAGCAATTTTATATAAATATAGAGATGGTGGTTTTCCTGCATTGTTAAAGTCGATTGTTTGGCTGATTATTCCTGTTTTATTACTTTTCGAATGCCGAATCTTATTGTTGCGATAATTATGATGATCAGTATGTTGATTCAGCTTACGGTGGCTATTCTAAAGGGTGGTTCAAAATATCGGTAAAAAAGACAATTGTTAGTCTGTGGGCAGTTTTCATGTAGTTTCATTTACGCCTGAGGCCATGTTATTTTCCACTCAAAATATTAATTAGGAGAAATCTCTCCACTATTTAATTTCGTTTTCATTTCACACCATTCCGAAAGGAAATCATTTACCAATCCATATTCAAAAGTTAATGCGATAGGTGAGCCTGTACTTTCATAATCATCTTCGTTGTAAGTTGGTCTGGCAGTCTCGGAAGATTTTGCCGGTGTCATTGCAGTCAGATGAATCAGGTTGCCGGGAGCTGTGTACTCTGGGAATCTTGTGCCTTTTCCACGGGCAGGAGTGATGTGGCACTTTCTTCAAGCCAGAAAAGTGTTTCAATGATATCTTCAGCAGCACCAAGGCTGTAATCAGAGATTGCCTTGTAATTGCAGTGCAATGCATCAGCAAGCTTTAGAATCATATCTTCACCGGGAATGCGTGCACCGGTTTCATACTGGGATATGCGGACCGACATATTTTTGCCCTCAAATCCAAGTGCACCGCCCAGCTCGTCCATTGTCATTTTACGGAATACCCGTATTTTCTTTATTCTTTCACCAATTGTCATAGTGTAGTCACCTCCGTTTATCTGTCCCTGATGGACTGTTAAAGACAGTATAACACGGAAAAAATGAAAATGGAAGCTTTTCTATACGATAACATTAGAAAAACTTCTTGACAATTCAATACCATAGGGTATAGAATAATCATAATTCATTTATCTATACGATATGGTATTGAAAACTAACTGAATGAGCGGTACCAGAAATCTAACAGGCATTTGCCAAGACATTCATAGGAATCGAGCGAATGTAGACACTCCCCCAAGCGGACCGAGTACCTCGAGCAGGAGTGGGCGGTATTACAGGAGATTATCTCAAGTAAGGAGGCTGGTTGTGACATCAGCAGAACTGGTATGGAGAAACGCCAAAATAAATTTATAAAGGAAAGGTGGTGAAAGGGCATGAACGAAAAGTTTTTAGAAGTAGGAGATGTGATGCAGATTCTTGGAATTTCAAGATCAGCGGCATACAAGCTTATGAGACAGATCAACAGTGAACTTGAAAAGAAGGGTTACATTGTAATCCGTGGAAAAGTAAGCAGAAAGTATTTTGAAGAACGCATTTATGGTATGAGTGATGCAGTATAAGCAACAGGTAAGAAGATTAAGGCAGAGGCAGGTGCGGAAGCGATACGGTTTAGGCATCTGCTTTTGTATATGGAAAGAAGGAGATGATGAATATGCCAGCTTATAAAGACAGTAAGACAGGCACTTGGTTCGTCAAATTCTATTGTAAGGACTGGACTGGGGAAAACAAACAGATAAAGAAAAGAGGCTTTGCTACAAAGAGGGAAGCGCTTGATTATGAGCGGAATTATAAAATACGGCAGGAGAACAATCTGGATATGACATTCGGAGAGTTCTGGAAGCTGTATTCAGAGGATGTGAAAAATTATGTCAAACTCAATACATGACTTACAAAAAGAGCACATTGTGGATACAAAGATACTTCCATATTTTAGGAATCTTAAGATGAATGAGATTACACCGGGAGATGTACGCAAGTGGCAGAATAAGATGGTTGCATTCCGTTATAAGAATGGGAAGAGTTATTCCCAGACTTACAAGAAGACAATGCATAACATCTTAAGTGCGATATTCAACTATGCGTGCAGGTTTTATAATCTGAAATCGAAATCCGGCAAGACAGGCTGGAAATATGGGCAGGGGAAGAAAAAGAAGGAAATGCTTTTCTGGACAACTGAAGAATATAAAAAGTTTTCAGAAGTGGTGATTGACAAGCCGGTTTCATTTATGCATTTGAAATGCTGTACTGGACGGGAATGAGATTAGGTGAGCTGCTTGCACTTACGATGGAAGATTTTGATTTTGAAAAGAACACAGTCAGAATAAATAAATCGTATCAGCGGTTGCAGGGGCAGGATGTTATTACAACACCGAAAACACCTAAGAGCAACAGAACAATCAAGCTGCCGAAGTTCCTTACCGAAGAAATGCAGGAATATTTTGCAATGTTATATGACCAGACACCAACAGACAGGATTTTTCTGGTGACAAAGAGCTTCCTTCATCATGAGATGGAGCGTGGCTGCAAGTTATCAGGTGTGAAGAAAATCAGAATTCATGATCTAAGGCATTCGCACATTTCACATCTGATTGCCTTCGGGTTCTCCGCAGTTGCAATAGTTGACAGGGTTGGCCATGAGAGTATTGATATCACATATCGTTATTCACATCTGTTTCCGTCAAAGCAGGTGGCAATGGCAGACAGACTTGATGCTGTCAATGCAAGCTTTGAGGATTGTGAAGAGCAGGATGATGATGTAGACATTATGCAGGCAGAGGAAACAGCACCTATGATTGATATGGATGCGGCTGCGGAAAAAAAATTATAAGCATTGATAAGTACAAGGCAGTCTGATAATGACGATGCGAAACATTATGAATTATGCCGGCGAGAGTTTTGTATTATGTATGGATGTGATGTTAAATGGAAAAGAAAGGTTTTATATCGAAAGGAGCAGATTATTATGAGCGAGAAAAGGCTGGATGCAAAGAACAGATGGAGAAATGTTGTGGTAGCATTTCGGATGCCACCGGAGGAAGCACAAGAACTGAATGTGAAGGTTTTACTCAGCGGACTTTCAAAACAGGATTATATCATCCAATGTCTTCTGAAACATGAAATCAGGGTTGTTGGTGGAATGAAGGTGGCAAAAGAAAGTGCAGGTTCATCTTGATACGAAAAAAAAGCTGAAAACAGGCGTATCAGTAATTATGGTTTTAAAACAGTAAAGTGATGGCACCACATATCATATACCAGGGGTGCAGGTGCTCCTGCCAAACGGTCCGACCTTTTCCGCATCTTGCAAAACCAGTGAACACTACTTTTAGAAAGGATGAAAAAGCAATGGTACAGATAAAAAGAGATTGGTTTGATACAGCATTGAAGAATTACGAAAGGGGAGAAACGCATGGTAGATGGAAAGCGAAGATACAAGTCTGACAGGAAAGATCATAAGGTATCTGTGAAACTGTCAGAAAAAGATATGGATATTCTGAAAGCGGCACTTAATCGGACGGGAATGACAGCAAGTGCCTATATAAGAGAATTGATCCGGACGGGCGGTAACATAGATACAAGTTATCCTGAGGACAGGGCAAGAGCAATCCGTGTTATAGCAGGTATTGCAAATAATATTAATCAGACGGTAAAGCTTGGCAATTCGCAGGGGAAGTTGTATTACAGCGATATTGACAAGCTGCAGAGCAGTCTGGATGAGATAAAGAAAACATTCGGGGAGGTGCTGGAAGTATGGCGATTACAAAGATCCTGAATATCAAGGAGTCGGAAGGCAGAAATCCTACAACGCACCTGAAGAATGCTTTGGAATATATCCAGAACCCGGATAAGACAGAAGAATGTATACTGGTGGGCGGTATTAACTGCCTGCCAGATACAGCATTTGAGCAGATGGAAGAGACGAAGAATATATTTCATAAGACAGGTAAAAGGCAGGGCTATCATGTGATCATATCATTTTCACCGGAGGAAAAAGTAACGGCAGAGCAGGCAATGTATGTCCTCGAGCATTTCGCAAAGGATGTGCTTGGTGATGATTATGAGGCGGTGCATGCAGTCCATACTGACAGGGAACATATGCATGGGCATCTGATCTGGAATAGTGTAAGTATGACAACCGGCAAGAAGTATAATTCACCTAAAAGCAATTGGAAGAATCATTTGCAGCCGATTACAAATAAATATTGTGATGAGCTTGGACTTTCCATAATGCCGGCAGAGTACAGCAAGAATCCGAAAAATATCAGCAGGGACAAATGGGAAAGAGAAATGTCCATGAAAGAGATAATTCTCAGGGATGCCAAGATGTGTGCGTATGCAGCCGGGAATGTGGAGCATTTTAAATATCTGATGAAAAGACTTGGATATGTATTCAAGAAAGACGCGTGGATGGAGGTGCAGGCACCGGGATTTCGGTATTATCATAAACTGGCAAAGCTGGACGAGATGTTTTCAGAGGAGACGCTACGGCATTATGTGGATATGCCCTGGATGGCAAAGCCTTACTTTTATTCGTCAGATATCAGGGGGCTGCACAGGGTGAAACTGTCCCCATTTCAGAAGAAATTTTATGCAAAGCTATACAGATTAAGGATTGTAGAGCAGAAGCGTTTTGTAGTTGGTGGAGCAAAGTATACAGAGGATTTGAAAAGGTTTTATCAGTTACAGGACGAATATCTGCTGCTTGTAAATAATGACATCAAAAGTGTTGTGGATCTTGTGGATTTCATAGGTGAGCAGGAAGAAAAGATCCAGCAGATTGAGGACAGGCAGAAGGAGATATACAGAGAAAGCTCTAGCCGGAAACGCAGTATAAAGAATGAAGAGCAGTACTGGGAATATCAGATATGGCACATGGAAGTGCAGGAAGAATTGGACGAGCTGAAGCAGGAGAAGGAAATGTTAAGAGGCAGATACTGCTTGCTGATGACATTATAAAAGAAGACTTGTATACGGCTTATTATGCGGTGTCGGAGAAAGAAGAAATCGTTGCAGACAGGGATGTTGAGATACCGGGGATGGAAGAGGATATGAGGTTGAGAAAAGCAACGGGCAGTTGTTGAGCCGGAGAGAAATGTTGTTGTAATGAATCAGCCTGCAATAATCAGAATGAAATAGGCAGACAGAAAGAGCAAATTAATTTAGATGCATAGAAAACAACAGATAGATTTAGAAGGAACAGAAATGTCAAAGGTTCACAATCTGTCTGATGAGAATGTGACAAGAATGGACGAAGGTATAACTGATGTAACAGGTAAAAGCGAATTGGTGGAACATGAAGAAAAGGAGCCTGTGGACAAAGCTGGCTGGATTGTCAGGAGAATATCAGAGCTTGGTGGTTATGAGAATGTCAGTGATTCTGTTAAGGCTGATGTATTCGGATTTGATATTACCGATGTGAGTGGCAGTATAAGACTGTTCTCGGATGTAATGAAAAAACTTGGAATAAACTAATGATGATATATAAATGATGTAAATAATAAAATTAGGAGGATAAAATATATTATGAATGATATAGAACATGATAAGGCACAATGCTGGTGCAATCGTCTGCATAAATTGATGAAAGAAAAGAATTATACTCAAAAAAGCTTCTTAAAAGAATATAAGGAAAAAAATACGGAGGCGGAACGCAGGCAAATATAAGCAGATGGCTGCGTGTAGGAAGTAAAATTGAAAATGGAAAAACAATAGGGTTTCCTTCATATGAAACAATGTCAAATTTGGCAGATTTTTTTGGAGTATCAGTAGGTTATCTTATTGGTGAAACAGATTATGAATCATTTGAAATGGAAAAAGTGTGTAAGTTTTAGGACTGGAGGAAGAAACCGTAAAAAGCTATAAAAGGAATAACTTCTGGTGAAAATATGGGCATTGGAGCAAACAGTATGTGCGGCGAATATAAATCAGCATTTCGTTATATTTTAACAGCAAGTAGTTTTCCTGTTTTTATTAAAGAGGTTAGAGAATATGCAGAAAATGTCTATAGATTGAAGCATCCGATAAAATATATGGATATAGTTTCTGCAAAAATGAGAAAAGATTTATTTGATTTGGCTGTTAAGTGTATGGATTATCAATGCATATCAGATGATAAATATGGAAGAATAGATGATTTTGAGGAAAATAGTGTAGAACCTACAGAAGAATTGTTAGAGGCAATTAGGATACTTGAACGATGCACAAGATCAAGATTATGCTCAAAAATGTCATATAGAACAAATGGTTAAACTTTCTGAATATGAACTTCAGAAAATATATTTTGAAGTTATTAAGGAATTAACCAAAGAAGAGCATTTACTAGATATGGTAATCCCTATGTGTGTTGAAAAAGATTTAACAAATAAAGATTAAAATTAAAATAGCTTTCTGCTTGTGAAAAGTTAGTGAGAGTAGTTTTTGATTTTAATTTACCAGAAGTAAAAAACAATTTTGATTGGAGACAAAAATTTCTATACCAATGGACGAATGAAAAGGTTTGCCTGAAAGTTGAGATATGGTTTTATAATAGTTATGGAAAAGGTAAAAATTGTCGATAAAATTTCAAATATACCAATGGAGGAATGCATATGTCTAATTTTGGTTTGCCTGAATATGATCAACACAGAGAATGGATTCGTAATGCGAGAAATCGTAACATGAAGTGGGAAGAGATTGATTATGCGGGGCGTGGTAATGATGAAGGATTATCAGAATTCCTAACCCAACAGTCCTTATTGAATTTTTGGAAAGAAGTTAGTTGCAGTGAATGGAAAGAACTCGTTCACTTACAAAAAGAGGCAGAAGAACAGACACAGGTTATAGATTATCTTAGTGGTCAGGCTATGATTATGGGTGAAGGCGAAGATAATGATGTTACGGTACCAGCAGATCCACAATCCGCATGGCAGTTATATAGAAAAAAATTGATTAAGGGTGGTTTTAAAGAAGAAATCGTTGATGAGATGGAGAGAACTACATTAAAGATTTTGAAGAGACTGAGCAGTGACACAACCGAAATGAAACCAGTTAAGGGATTGGTTATTGGTAATGTTCAGTCTGGAAAAACTGCAAAATATGGCAGCTTTAATGGCTATGGCGGCTGACTGGGGGATGGAATATGTTTATAGTTTTATCTGGAACCATCGAAAATCTTAGACAACAAACACAAAACCGGTTATTAAATGATTTAAATTGTCAGGGCAATCTCAATTGGAATGGTTTAGAGCATTTATCTAAAAAACCAATGCTAGGACAAAGGACACAGGATTTGCACTTTGATAAAACGTCAAAACAGAGATATTTTACAGTTTGTCTGAAAAATCCGGGAAGACTTAGGGGCTTATACAATGGCTGCAATCTGATGGTAATAAACAAAAACAGATGAAGATACTGGTTATAGATGATGAGGCTGACCAGGCTGGTATTAACACAGCAAATGTTAATAGTTCAACGATTAAAACAATTAATAGATTGATAAGAGATTTGGTAAATGGAAAAAATGAGAAATCGCAGGAAATCAGTAATAAATATAAGGCGATGAATTATATTGGATATACAGCCACGCCATATGCAAATATATTAAATGAGGCTGGAGAAGATTCGTTATATCCTAGAAATTTTATATCAACATTAAGTATCAAAGGAATATTTTGGACCACAACAGATATTTGGATTTGAGGGCGGGGATTATGATTATGATGGTTTAGATATCGTGAGAATTATTGATGAGGATGATCTTCAGGCAATCAAAGAAATTCATGAAGAAGGATCCCCGTATGTTCCGCTCGCGTTACAGGATGCTATATGCTGGTTTCTGTGTGGCGTAGCCTGTATCGAGAATATGGGGATACGGAAAGCCGATTAGTATGCTGATACATACAAGTCAGAAAACTGATCATCATCAGAATATTGCAGAAGCGGTCAGAGATTGGATTGTGAGCAAAGATGTAGATGAGATGATTAGAAGATTTGAAAAAGTATGGAATACTGAAACCAGTCAATTTACATTTGAAAAGTTTAGAGAACAATATCCACAATACGATAGGAAGGATGAAGAAATAAACAGATATCCTTCATTTGAGGACATACGTAAGGAAATTACAATTTTGTTGAGTAAAGAACCAACTAATATTCCATTGGATGAGGACGATGAGTTCGCATATCACGAAGGAATTCATATGTGTATTGATAATTGCAAGAATAATGGAATTACCGACGATGGAATGTATGTCAGATTGGCATATCCTACGGCTGATAACATGCCAACACCAGCACCGGCGTTTATTGTTGTGGGTGGAGCAACTTTGTCCAGAGGTTTAACGATTGAAGGACTTATCAGCACATTTTTTTCCTTCGTTCTGTTAGTCGCGGATACACTTATGCAAATGGGGAGATGGTTTGGATACAGAAAAGGGTATGAGTTGTTGCCGAGATTATGGATTACATCTAAGACAAATGATCAATTTAAATTTCTTTGCAGCGCTGGATCAGAGTTACGTGATGAAATACATGAAATGGACACCTTAGAAAGAGTCCTGCAAATTATGGACCAAGAGTGAAAAATACTCCTAAAGCAAGTTTTATACGTATAACTGCAAAAAATAGGATGCAGAGCGCACAAGCAACAGATATGGATTTCAGTGGCTCTTTTAATCAGACATATTTGTTTGATAATGATGTAGCAGCTGCTGAAACATAACATTGTTGAGACTGAAAAGTTTATTGCTTCATTAGGACAACCGGAAGAACGAAAAAGAATGCAATCAACATGCGGAAAATACTTTTATTTGGAGGAATGTTGAATTCTCTTTGGTGAAAAAATATCTTGAAGAGTACAAATTTAATTCGAGATTAGAGTTTTCAATGATATAGCTTGTTATTGCTTTGGATTGAAAAAAAATTTCAGCAGAAGGGAAACTTGAAAAATTGGAATATTATTTTGGCTGGAAAAGGTAGTGGTTCTGTTTGAATTCACCAGTAGGTCCGGTAAAAAAGTAAGTCGTACAAGGAAGAAATTGAAGAATGAATCGGATACGGTAATAAATATTGGTGTTTTAAGGGATCCAAAAGATATTATAGCTGATATAGATTTGGAAGGACAGCCGCAAGATTGTGAGCAAGGTTAAGGATTTTAAATCAAAATATGCAAAAAGATTAGAAGTTTAGCTGGTTTAGATTCAACTCACAGATGATTGTTTATATAATAGATAAAGATTCAAAAGCGGTAAAAGGCTCTGATACGAGAGAAGATCTAAATTCGGTTGAGGATATTGTAGGTTTTGTATGAATATTCCGGGTGGAAAACGCGGAACAGATTATACAGCGACTGTATCTATACATATGCAAAATAATCCATTTGACGACGAAGGTGACTTGGAGGAACAAATGAAAATTGAAATTGCTGAACCTGGTAGAATGACCCAGTCGGGGAGTTCATTACTAAAATTGATACAAAATAATAATATGCCTATTTTAGATTTGTTGGTTCGAGAATCCATACAGAATAGTCTAGATGCAAAAATGATACAGACCCATATGTGACTGTAGATTTTTTACAGGAGAATTTAATAAAAATATCTTTAAATAAGGAATTAGAGGGCATAACAGAAACTTTAAATAGAAAATATTGAAAGACACGTACAAATTCATAGCAGTACGTGATTCAAATACTGTTGGACTGACAGGCAAGTCAGCATTATGATGAAGTAACAGATAACCAGTATGGAAATTTATTAAAGTTGATTTATGAAATAAGTAAACCACAGGAAGCAGAAGGTGCAGGTGGTTCATGGGGACTTGGTAAAACTGTATATTTCAGAGTTGGAATAGGACTGGTTGTTTATTATAGCAGAATACTGAATGAAGAAGGAATATATGAGTCGCGATTAGCGAAGCTTCACTGGTGGAAAATGAAATGAATGCTGACTCACTTATTCCTGCTTTGCCGGGAAAATCAAAGCGAGGTATAGCATTGTGGGGACAGGAAATCGGCAGCAACAAAACAAAACCTATTACAGATGAAAAGTATATTGAAAAAAAATTTTAAATATATTTAGAATCGAACCATATGAAGGTGATTTAACAGGAACCACAATAATCATTCCTTATATTGATGAACAGATGTTACTTGAAAATAATCAGATAGAATATAAAGATAGTGAAGATAATAGAATACGTCCTTTTGGAGATGCAGTATTGAAGATTATCTTCGAATCTCTATACAAAGATGGTATGCTCGAGATTAAACAATGAAAAATATCCATATGGGAAATTTCTACGCGCACGAATCAATAAAAAAGGAATTGGTTTAGACAATATGGAACCTGCATTTCAGATTGTACAAGCACTTTACAATAGGGCTGTGTCAGAAGAGGCTGGGAATGATATTTTGGCACAAGGCGGCGTGGAGTGTAAATCAGAAGACATTCTTTTGCGTAAGGTATTGGAAACAACAAAGGCTGGTACGATTGCGTATACGAAAGTTCCACGTAAAATATTGAAAACAGGATATCCAGATAACAAACCAGAGCCGTACATGTATTTTAATTGTGAAATAAAGGATAAAGAAAAAGAATAAACCTGTTTTATTTTTTACTCGTAAACCAGGGATGATTGTATCATATGAGGATGTGGGAAACTGGGTTGATGGAATAAGTGCTTCTAGTAAAGATGAATTTATTTTTGCTATTTTTGTGCTAAACTCAGAAAATAAACTTACTAATACAAGAGAGCCATATAGTCTTGAGGAATATGTAAGAAAAAGTGAGATGGCCGATCATACTTCTTGGGGAGACTTTAGTATGGGTAATAATAACCCGAGAATTGTGTCAAAGGTACAAGCGCAGATTAATAGTAAAATTTCTAAGGAATTTTTTGTAGAGGAAGAAGATACAACTAGCAGATTAAACTCTGGTCTTGGAAAAATGTTTGGAGATTTGTTATTACCACCTGAAAATTTTGGTAAAAAGCCAAGTGGCGGAACAAGTGGTGGACAAGGCGGAAGTGGACACACCGAAACACATAAAAATGTTGTTTTTGGTTATGAATCATCAAAAACAAAATATTTTGCGAATGGGATGACGGTTAAGTTAACAATCAAATCGCGAAGAAAGATTTTGGCTACAGGGATTAATTTGGCAATAGATTCTGAGACAGGTGCAATTAAACCTAAAGACTGGGAAGAAAAAATGGGATTATCCATGCCGTTTGAGATAGTTTCTGCAGATATTGTTGTTACAAAAGTAGATAAACTTAAAACAAATTTAAAAATGGCAGTAGATAGCAGTAATGAAAGTTCTGGAATAAGTGACATTTCTTGTGAATTACTTAAAACGAAAAATGGTGCTGGTTATGGTATACATGTAAGGTCAGATGCTGAGCATTTGATAGAAATGGAACTTGATATTACTTTGCAGTTGAATAGAAAAGATATTAAACCATTGTTTAATGTTGAAAAGAATGAAGGTGATAAATAATGGCAGCGAATATTTCACTTTTTCCGGTAATAACGGATGATTTGTTAGGTAAAACTAGATTCCAGGCATCACCATATCAGCTTTATTATGTAAGAGATGATCAGGAATATGTATTGCGTACGGAAGAAGTTGATAGCAGTACTATAGTTCATAAAGTGATCGATGATGAGGGAATATGGTCTCCAGGATGATTATCAGTTATGTATTGGAAGAAAGTATTCAATTCGTACATATCAGTGTTTGTTTGGACCAAACGGAATAGCATGTAATAATGCAAAACTGGGAATAGCATTAATGTGGACATCCCCTGATTCAAAGCAAAGAGGTGTTATTCCGATTGGAGAGATAGAAAATTCCCAAAGAGATTTGGAATTTGAGTTAAATTATGAATTCTCAGAAGCTCAATTAAGAGGAAGTGTGGAATTTTCGACAATTATTTATTTGAAAGAAGCAGCACTCCGCTTTGGGGAGAGGAACATCTGGCTAATCAATATGGATGTATTTTAGAGAGTTAGATAATAAATTTGTAATAAGGCTAGATGGAAATGGCTCAGTATTTCCTATGTATGAAATACATGAACCGGGTCAGCCATTGTGGTATGTAAATGTGATTGGATAGATCCAACATATGACCTGTTTTCAGACAGTGTTTCTATATACATAAATACTGCACACAAAATTACAAAGTATTTAGATAAAACGAAAAGAACATTTGATGAGCAACTTTTAAAGGAAATAATGGCAAGTGCACTAGGTGTTATTGTTACAAAATTAAAAGAACAGGAAGATTATTGGGATGCAACTACTTCTGGTGAGGATTTGCAAAATGGTAGTGTGTCAGAAGCTATCCACTATTTCATTGATACATTGGAGTGGGATGTTTCTGGACCGGAGGCAATGTCATTGTCTATAAGAAAATTTTTTGATCAAAGGATATAGAAAGTATGATTATTAAAACATTAAATCGTTCGGAGGCTCAGAATGCAATGAAAGAATGGGTTTTGAATTATCCTTCATTGCCGGAAGTCGAGGGAGATTATTTGAAGATACGTAAAGATATACAAGAGTTTAATCAAAAGGTGAGAAGTGAGTGCCCGGATAGTATAGCAAAAAAGATTACTACATAGATGCTCACATTGGAATTTTGTTGTACGATTATTTGTGGCGTGTGCCGGGATTTAACCTTAGAGCTGCGACTAATGACGATTTTTGGAGATATCTTTCGATAAAGGTTATACCAGATGTCGTTGCTGAAAGATGGGGATATGATAATGAGAGTCATTATTGAGCAAACCTGCAAGAATATGGCTTAGATCAATTTGGTGGTACGTACATTTGTCGTGGCAGGAGATATGCAGACAACTGCCAAAGTATTGAGACTCCATGTTTTACAACCGACAGTATATTGAATTTAGAGGAAAGAACAGGACGTAAGGGAACGTTTATAAATGTATATAGATACATTATGTATTACTATAGTCATATACCGCAACAGGTTCTGATGAATACAATAAGAACACAGAAACGCAGCAGGATGATTTATTCAGAATTGTAATGAAATTGAATACTGCTAAAGTGATGGTTGTGGATCCGGCATTATATTTGGGTGGCGAAAAAGAATATGTACGCTCTTTATTTATGGATTCGGGGGTGCGTGTGTAATGTTACCTAAAATTATTGATCTGTTTTCAGGGTGTGGTGATTGGCACTCGGATTTGAAAAAGCGGGTTTTGATATTGTGGCAGGAATTGAATTGATGCCAGAAGCATGTAAAACCATTTCTTACAATCTTTCCGGCGCTATGGAAAAAAGAAACACATATATGCGGAGATATAACAGAAATAGAAGCAAGTGTGTTTAAAAATAGTTTTGGAGATGAAGGGTGTATTGTTATAGGAGGACCGCCATGCCAGGCGTATTCTATGGCGGGTCGCGGGAAACTTAGATCACTCGGTGAAGATAGAGTAAATATAAAAAGATGCAAGAGGATATCTGTATCAGGATTTTTTTGAGATTTGTATTCGAATTGGAAGCAAGAGCTGTTGTGATGGAGAATGTTCCGAATCAACAAATTTTTGGCGGTAAAAATACCAGAAATAGTATGTACTGAGTTAACTAAAAAAAGGTTATAAGGCATATTGGACAATACTTAATTCTGCCGACTATGGTGTTCCACAGGTAAGAGAGAGTTTTTGTTGTAGCAATCAAGGGGATGAAGGAAAAGAGATAAAATTACCAAATCCAACACATCGAAATGAGGTTGATGTATTGACTCAGCATCAAAAACGATTTGAGGGATATAAGCAATGTCAATTTTTTGTGGAACCCAATGGAACAACAGATGAATTAAAACCATGGGTTACTGTAGGAGATGCTTTTTCAGATTTACCAGAAGTATTTCCGACAGCAGACTCAAAATACAAATTAGTGTCATTAAATATTGAGTATCCATATAAAACGGAAGCACAGAATGAATATCAAAAAATAATGAGAACCTGGTATGGTAAAGAGGGATTTGGTGTTTTCGGCAAATGCATTCAGAAGGAATACCAGAGATTTCCCTTTGATCTTTGAGAGAATGCAACAAGGAGATAATTATATTGCGGCGACAAAGATAGCAGAAGAGCTATTCTATGAAGAGGCAAAACTTTTTGGGTATGAGAAGGATAGTGAGGAATACATTAGTCTCTATAATAAAATGGTTCCGCAATATGATAAAGAAAAATTTGAGAATAAATGGAAAAAACTTGATGTAACAAAACCATCTCATACATTAGTAGCACATTTGGGAAAGGATACATATAGTCATATTCATCCAATTGAACCAAGAGGAATTACCGTAAGGGAGGCTGCAAGGTTACAATCTTTTCCAGATGATTTTTTTCTTTGATTGTTCTATGGGCGATGCATTTAAGCAAATTGAAATGCTGTACCTCCGCTATTGGCGTATGGAGTTGCAAAAACAGTGTTGAATACTTTTGAGGAGGAATAGGCTATGGGAATACTGGAGGAGATTAGAGAGTATTTCGCATCGACGCAAAATGGTGCAAGAGAAATTAAAACGTTACCAAAAGAATACTCAGCAATGGTTATCCGTGATAATGAAGGATATGGTGTTGCTATTGAATTTGATGATATCAGAGATATTTCAGAAAAAATTTGCCAATAGCAGATTGTTTTCCAGAACTCTTGCGATTGGTGGGATAGAAAAAAAGTATCTTATTCTAAGTTGTATGTTGGATAGTTTACGATATGAATTTGCTACGGTCTGTGCGCAGTTTGTAGAGCCAGGAATTGACGGAATGGATAGAAAAATCTTATGTCTGAACCATTGGAATGGTGGAAAAAGTGGCGTGAGTTAATGGGAAATACCATTTCTAATAAGGAAGCCTACAGTGTAATTGCAGAAATGATGGTTTTAGATGATTTATACACTCAGGATAATACTGTGGAATGGACAGCTGTTAATTCTGGGAGCCACGATATAGAGGGAAACGAGAGCAGCTATGAAGTTAAGTCAACAGTAAAACGTTATGGTGCTACTATTACTATATCTGGACAGCATCAGCTCCAAAGTTTAAAAAGATTACAGCTATATTTCTGTAGATTAGAACAGTCAAGAACAGGAATATCTATAAATGATATGAAGGATAGACTAGTTGCAGATGGATATGATAAAGATAAGATTGAACAGCAGTTATATCAGTTGGGATATGAGCGGGGTGCAAGTATAAGGGAAGAAAAAATACAAAGTATTAGAAAAAAGAAAATATGAGGTCGATGATACATTTCCGAAGATAACAAAAGCCTCATTTAAGGATGATCATATACCGAGTCAATAACGCAAATTACATATACCATTGATTTGGATGGCTTGGAATATACTGTATGGTGATCCCGGAGAAAAGAAATGTTTAGAGTAATTGAAACTTTTTAGTGGAATTGGCAGTCAGCAAAAGCATTAACAAGAATTGGAAAACCTTTTGAAATTGTAAATACTGCAGATTGGGATATTAACGCAATACTGGCATATTGTCTGATACATAAAGGCAAAATTGATATTAATAAATATGCAGATATTTCAGATGAAGATGTTACAAATTTTTTAAAAGGTTTATCGCTGAGTTCCGATGGAAAGAAACCTATGAGTGATGAGGCGTTTAGGCGAATGCCAATGCATTTGAAACGAAGATTGTATGCAGCAATAAAAGAAACAAGAAATATGGTAAGTATTACGGATGTTATGGGAAGTGATATACCCGACAATATTGATTTGTTCACATATTCATTTCCTTGTCGGGATTTATCATTATGTGGATGCTGGCATGGGAATAAAAGTGGAATAGCAAGGGATGCACATAATCGTTCTGGTATGCTTTGGGAAGTTGAACGTATATTGCTTGAAATGAATGAAATGGGAAAAAGAATTACCTCGCTTTCTGCTTATGGAAAACGTGACTAATATTCTGTCAAAACCACATGCTTTGCAGATTTTGGTGATTGGAAGGAAACTTTAGAAAATCTGGGATATTATAATAAAATATATAGGCTTAATGCTCAAAATTTTGGTATTCCTCAAAAAGAGAAAGAGCGTATATGATCAGTATATTGTGCAAAAATAATGCAGAAACGATAGCCCAAGTAGAAAAGTACTTTGAAGAACATAATTTGGAAAAGGATGAAGCAACGCGTTTAAAGCAAAGAAATTTAAGGTTAAAAGACATTCTTTGTTTAGATTACGATGATGTTCCCCGATATAAGGAAGAAGCTGATGCAAGTAAACCTAATGATACGCCTTCCAGAAGAAAAATATGGGAAGATAATGAATTGTTGTATGATGGAAAAGAGATTAGGGACATCGTTGTTAATACAGTAACGACAAAGCAGGACCGTAATCCTAATTCCGGCTTGATTATTTATAAGAATCGGGCAAGAGGAAAGACAAAATGGAGATATCTGACTCCAAGAGAGTGCTTTAAGTTGATGGGATTTGATGAATCGGATTTTGACAGGATAATTAGTGATAATCCTATGGTAACAAAGAACAGATATTTGTATTCAACAGAGAAGCTTATTAAACTGGCAGGTAATAGTATCGTGGTTGATGTTTTGGAAGCTATTTTCCGACAGATAATGGATATTAATGGGAAGATTTTAGGTGAAAGAAAATGACAATAAATCAGAAAAAAGTCTTTAGTGGCATTTTACATTTCAAAGTTTAATGATGATGCATTTCGTGAATTGGGATATAGTGGACCGGTGTCAAAAAGCGATGGATGACTTATCAGTACGAATTACCGGTCCGGGTGTTGAACCTAATGCTTATTTAAGACGAAGACGGGATGAATTTGATGTGTTTTTGATAATGGAAGAGCTGGACAACATAACAGAAAACCAACAGCGACTGTAACAGAACTTTATGAGCAATGGGATGTAATGGAGTTTAAAGAAATAACAGAAATTGTGAAATCAGTTTTGGATGGAACAATGGAAGAAACTCAGGTGATAAATTTAGATGTTGATGGAGAAAAAGTTTCAGAATATGATGTTGAACAGTATTTAAACTTTGATGATAATACAGCAAAGATTAAATAAGACGGTAAAATCTGTGATAGAACGTACCTATTCTAAAAAGAAAGTAAATATGTTAAAGCGTCTATATGCGTATAGATGTCAGATATGTGGTCAAAATGTCGGTGAAGAACATGGCGTTAATATTGCGGAAGCTCATCATATTAAGTATTTTTCAAAGAGTGTTGATAATTCATCAGATAATCTTCTTATATTGTGTCCAAATCATCATAGTCTGATTCATGTATTAAATCCAAAAATTTGATTATGATGAATTACAGTATATTTATCCGACGGAAAGACTGATAAAATTATATTGGATTTGCATCTGACTCATGGTAAGGAGGAAGAATAAAAATGACAATATCTGAGCAAATAAAAGTATTATGTGTCAGACAGAAAATAAGTCTGGCAGAGTTGGCAAGGAGATTGGGAACAACACCTCAAAATTTTAATGCAAAACTGAAAAGAGAAAGTTTTACTGTGGCAGAGCTTGAGGATATAGCAGAAGCCATGCGGGAGTTACTTTTGAAAGAAGTTTTGTGTTGGATGATGGAGACACAGTATAAGAAGGTGATATATATGGCGGATGTTTTAACAAAAGAACAGCGACATAAAAACATGAAAATATCCGTGGGACGGATACCAAAATCGAAGTTATATTAAGAAAAGCTTTGTGGGCAAAAGGATATAGGTATCGGAAAAATTATAGAAGTTACCGGGTAAGCCAGATATTGTTCTGACAAAATATAAGATAGCCATTTTCTGCGATGGAGAATTCTTTCCACGGAAAGGACTGGGAAGTATTAAAACCCAGGCTGGAGAAGAGCAATAACAGTGAATTTTGGATAAGTAAGATATCTAGAAACAGAGAGAGGGATGATGAGGTAAACAAGAGATTATTATTTGAAGGATGGACCGTAATCCGATTTTGGGGAGAAGATATAAAGAAGCATACGGATGAGTGTGTGAAGGTTATTGAAGAGGCAATTTTTGATTTGAATTTTGATGAAAGTGAAGACTTTAATTAAGAATAAAGTCTGAGTTATAATTTAAATAGAAAAAATGAGACTAATAGATAGCAGTTCTATTTTAGGAAAGGTGGATATTTGCATGGATTATAAAAGCAAAGTGAAAGAGCTAATTGAATATCCTAGAGAAGCGAATTGGTATGAATTCAAGACCAACTGGTATGAGCCAGCAGGAATTGGTGAATATATTTCTTCGTTGTCAAATGCTGCCGCATTGGAAGGGCGCGAAGCCGGATATTTGGTATGGGGAGTAGACAATGATACTCATGAAATTATTGGAACAACTTTTGATTATACGGTTGATGTAAAGAATGAGCCACTAGAGCATTATTTGGCAAGACAGGTTTTTCCGGATAACAATTTTTCATTTCACGAAATTACAGTAGAAGGAAAAAGGGTTGTCATTTTAGATATACCTGCAAAGAACTAAAGTACCGACCAGTTTTGATAATAACAGATATTTACGCATTGGATCCAGTAAAGTAAATCTGAATAAATACCCAGAGCGTGAGTCGAACCTATTTCATGTATTGCGTGTTGGGCTACCTACGATTTGTAATACAGAATCGGAGAATCAAGAATTAACATTTGATAAATTGTTTGTATATTATGCATCAAAGGGAATTACACTAAATAAAAAGAACTTTTAAGAAGAATCTTGGCTTTTTGCTGGACAATGGGAAATATAATATGTTGGCGCAGTTAATGTCAGATAATAGCGGCATTCCGATACGTTTTGCAATTTTTAAAGGTAAAGATAAAACATCCACGATGTATTCTGTTCGTGAATTCGGAAATACCTGCTTGCTGATGTCGTTAGATAAAGTTCTTGAGTATGGTGGTGTACTGAATGTTCCACAGGCAGATGAACGAGAAAGAATAGTGGAGAGAAAAGAGATTCCTCTATTTGATGAAGAGGCATTCCGAGAAGCAATGATAAATGCATTTGTGCATAATCAGTGGACAACGGGGAATGCGCCAATGATAACAGCGTTTTCTGACAGAATAGAGATTTTATCCAGAGGAACAATTCCTCCGGGACAGACAATGGAAGGATTTTCCGCGGGTGAATCTGTACCGGTAAATCAAAAATTATCAGATATGTTATTGCAACTGCACATAAGTGAGCGTACAGGTCGTGGAGTCCCAAAGATAACAGAGGTTTATGGAAAAGGAACATATGAGTTCAGGGAAAATTCTATTGTCGTGTCCATTCCGTTTACCAGGGTATCAACAGAGGATGAGGACCCAAGATGGACCCAAGATAGGACCCAAGATAGGACCCAAGATGGAACTCAAGAAGATAGTAAGGGTAGTTCGGAGGATGAGAAAATTAAGCGTATTTTGGAATTTTGTCAAACCCCGAAAGGTATATTAGAAATCACAGAAATGTTAGGATATTCCGGAAGAAAGCCAACGAAGAAATATGTCAAACCATTGGTTGAACAAGGACGTTTGGCGATGACGATTCCGTGATAAGCCTCAAAGTAAGAATCAAAAGTATGTAACCGTGAAGTAATTAATGGTGGGTGAATAGAACGATGGACTAGTTTGGAAGGGCATTTTACAGAATACGAAGTATTGTGCTTATTTCAACCAAAATCTGGTGCGTTTTCCTTAAAAACAGCAACCCTGTCCATAGACAAACACAAAACCCATCGTATAATGAATACACGATTTGCAAATTTCATACTCTGCCGAAGTGTACAATTACTGACCGAAGCGGTATGATACTTTTGCATAAATCAGAAAAAGGTCACAAACTGACACCTTTTTCGAGAAAATAAACCATGATAGTACCTTGTGGACGACACCGGATTGGTTTATACTATATCCGTGCTTGAGACAAGCCAATGAGAAAATGAAAATTGACAACTGAATATCAGTTACAGATTTGAGTAAAATTACGGATCATATACCCGCAGGATGAAAGTCACAGTTATCATATTAGTAGGCTGATGGATTGAGAGATGAAGGTCAAGAGGCTGGACGGAAGTTCGGGCAATGCGGGAGCAGGTATGTTGCGTAAGGATAAAACCCATGAGGGGCGAGAAGTTCGTCCCGATCCCCGTAATGCAGGGGAGATAGTGCTTCTCCGGAATGGAGAAGGGCGTCGTGAACACAGATAGTGGCTCATCTGTAATTCGCGGAGGTGAGTACACCTCTACGTATACGGGGCGATGAGGGGTCAGAAAGACCGGCGTATACCTTCATAGGACGTTAAGAGAAGTCCAAAAACAGAATTAGTGATAACCAAAATCGTTATCCATAGTTTATGCATTTTCAAATGAGCTATGGGTAGCGATTTTTTAATGGAGGTAACGCAGATGGAGGAAAAATAGATATTAAAGCAAAGACAATTAAGATGGATACGGGTAAAGGGAATACCATAAAAGTAACCATGTCATACGGTGAACAATCAACTTTGGAAGAGTTGTTGATAGCCTATTTGGGGCAGGAAATAGCAGGTGGAAGTGCAAAGATAATAGTGGCTGCCCGATGATTTATAAGGGCTCGTGTGATGGTTGTGACTGGTAAAAATGCTGAAAATTATATTTTGTCAGAAAATGTGGAAAAAGTGGTAGACAAATATTTGCTTGGAATGTAATATAAGCATGTGGCAGGAAAACAGATTAAAAAATAGCCACAATACCTGTAAAACATTGCGAACGCCTTAGCCAACGTGATGACCAATGTTAAGTTTTTCTAATTGAATAGTTGACAGCAAGACAGCTTGAAAATGTCGGTGCAGATGAGACACCATGAAATAATAACCGCTGTCCATGGTCAACAAAGTAAGCGCAAGCTTACATACATATTATTTATTACGGAAACATCGTATGGATGCAGAGTATGGCGTCAGAGATTATAAGAATATATGACGTCAAAACAGTTTAAGTTGAAATGAATATCGAACCAGAAATGAAGAAAAAGATGTAAGTTATTTAGCTTTTTCTGTAGGGTTTGTGCTTTTCGGCTTTTCAGTGTAAATGTGATATGTAGCGCGGTTGTTACAGCAGATGTAACAAGAGACTTTGTTAACT
>VOFB01004433.1_pt1 | contig 28364 bp, 24 predicted proteins | sample 5384141 | NCBI WGS metagenome assembly VOFB01 (sample SAMN12384721, study PRJNA508395) | human gut metagenome | isolation source: healthy gut A | host: Homo sapiens | reverse complement strand
TTATTTGGATGAAGGAGAGGAGAGGCGGTAAAAATCTGACAGAATGCGACGCGCCTACTATCCGGAGCCCAGGAATTGACATTGATTGTGCCCTCGTCCTCGAATAACTTGACTAATGTTTTTGGCTTTCCTCCTGTGGCTGGCATAATCCTTAAGTTCAACGTTCTTGATTGGGAAGATGCTGCCCCGGTTCCAGATCTCCTTTATAATAAGTGATAAAGATAACGGATTTACCGTCAGGCGAGACATGAGGAAACCAGAATTGCGGTTTCGTCAAACGTCATCTGGGTTTGTTCGGAGCCGTCTTTCTTCATTCTCCATACTTGCATCAAACCCGTGCGTACGGAATTGAACCAGATATATTCTCCGCAAGGGGAATATTCGGGACCATCGTCCAATCCTTCTGCTGTCGTCAGCTGTCTTTCTTCTCCTCCTTCAACTGGAATAACGTAAATGTCATAATAGCCTTTCCGGTCGGCAAATAGGCAAGTTGCCGTCCATCCGCTCCATCCGTGTAGGTAGCTAGGAGCAATCGGGGGTGATCAGGCGAGGTGTCCCTCCTTGCATCGGGAGGGTATAGATGCGTGATTTGCCGTCTTCTTTCGTCCCGTGGCTGATAGCTATCTGCTTGCCGTCGGCAGTTATGACATGGTCGTTGTTGCATCGGGTGGCAAAGCCAGTGTTTATCATTTGTGTTCGCCGAATCGGAAGTTTAGTTTTCCCCCATATACAATCGGAGGGCTTCGATTTGGTAGGGGAATTCTTTGACTACGGTGCGCCTGCCGTTTGTTACGTCCAGTACTTTAATATGCTGGTTACGTCGTTTTGTCCCATGGGCGGATGCGAGCGACGTGAAAGCCGCTAAGAGAATCATACAACAGGTTTTCATAATGATTGAGAATTAATATGCGCTGAAAGATACTAAAATTAGCCGGGACGATAATGACCGTAAGGGATTAATTTTTTCTTTTCCTTGGTTTTCTTTTAGGTAGCATTGATCCAGGAGCAGGGTGCGGTTTACTATTTTGTGCACTACCCTGAAATTGTGGTCTATCAAGATAATGCCTCTTATCGGGCGCTTTCGGTGATGTGCATACGTATTCAATAGGAGGCCGTTGAACGGTTCGTCCAGCAGGAGGCCTGCTGGATAAAGGATAAGTTGGTTACTTTTCTAAATTTCATTGATAGGGTATCTATAAAACAGGTGTGCTGTTGATTAAGTATAGACAACGCACCTGAAAATGAAAATTATTTGTAAAGGAAGATTTTCACGCATTATACACCACTTCGCGAGTACCGCGTACGCGCTCATAGTCGGAAACCAGGGATCTTCTGCTGTCAGGACCGCATTCATCGACGGCGGCTTACGGTTGCCGAAATCGGCATTCAGTTGTCCAAAGGTGAACTTGATTCCGCTCTTTCGCTTTGCGGATGATGTCGAAGCTTGGAATTTTAATGCGTTGATTTCAGTGCAATGTTATGTTTTCAATACATCAGGACGCGATCCCGTACGCTCATCAGTCAGTATTTGGCGCATCTGCATTCAACTCTTCAAACAGGAAGGTAGGATTAACATAGATGTCCGGCCGGCTCATTAGTAAGGATCTTGACAGTCTGGTCCACAAGTGATCCATATATTGTTCTTTAACACCGTCGTAGTGTACCTCTTCGGGGCGGTATATCCTTGGACGTCGCTATGGTCCACAATGGTCATTCCGTCGGTAAAGAGATAATCGAATACGCCTAAACCAAGAGAGAAGGTGGCTGTCACCAGCCTTCACCTTGCACACCGCGGGTGGCATATCGCTTTTTACTTCGTTGTAGTATTCGTACACTTCCTTGTCATCGGCAATGGCCTACGCCGCCCTCACCGGCATTGGGAGCCACACCGTAGTTGATACCGTAGTTCATTGACATGGCGTGCGCCATCTCCTTCGTCAGGCCGCCTTTCAAATGCACGTGGTAATCTATCACGGGAAGTTTTGCTGCTGAAACGGATCACAGCATCGTTCTGTTCGTCTATCCGTGGCATTGTATCTGCCTCATTGACATCTTTTCAAGCGGGTCATGTTGAGGTTACGAAAGGCTACATCACCGCTCATACCTTTTAATGCAATAGAACCGTGGCTGAGCAAGCGCCCGGCATACTCTTTGTACGATAAGGGTGTTCGGGTTCGGTATAGCATACTACTACCGTATCGTTTATGGCAATCATTATGTTATGCCCGCGTACAGCAATTTCAAAGTCGAACTTCCGGCTTCTTTTACAGCAGATTCCGAACCAGGAAATATAACTCTCATATTTGATGACTTCGGCGCGGATAAAGCCTTTTTCAAAGGGATCGGTATGGATCACACCGGCGCATTGCGGGGCTTTCCATCCTTTATGGAAGAGTCCAGGCGGCTATTCGTCGGGACCGGCGGTCAGGAATGTTTGCAGGTTCAGGAGTTTTGTAAAGCGGACTTGATCAGACGGGCAACGCCAGTTCTTCAAACCGATCTCCTGTAAGAACATCTGGCGTTCTTCGTAGGTGTCGAATTCGGCAATCTCGCTTTCGATCTTGGCCGCTACGACCAATATTTCAGCTCCTTCGTCTTTTACGGCTTCGCGGACAGCATCCACATATTTATTACCGTTGACTGCGCTTGCATTCTACGTTACAGACATACATTACCGGTTTGTCGGTCAACAGGAATAATAGATCGTGTGCGATCTTCTGCCGTCTTTCGTCTCGAAAGAAACGGTGCGGGCACTTTTACCCTGTTCCAGTGCTTCCCTTATATTTGGTAAAGTACTTCATAAGCGATTTTAGCCTGCTTGTCACCGCCTGTCTGAGCCTGTTTCTGCACTTTGGCAATACGGCTGTCAATGGTTTCCAAGTCTTTGATCTGCAATTCGGTGTCAATGATTTCCTTTGTCGCGAACCGGATCGACACGGCCGTCCACATGAACAATATTGTCGTCATCGAAGCAACGCAGTACATGCAGGATTGCATCTGTTTCGCGAATATTGGCAAGAATTTGTTCCCCAGCCCTTCTCCTGCTGGCGCCTTTTTACAAGGCCGGCGATGTCTACGATTTCCACCGTAGTAGGGATAACACGCTGGGGATGTTCGATTTCTGCCAGTTTGTTCAAACGTTCGTCCGGTACGGTGATCACGCCGACATTCGGTCTCGATCGTACAGAACGCAGTTAGCAGACTGTGCTTTTTGCATTCGATAAGCAATTGAAAAGAGAATTTTCCATTGTTGGGAAGTCCTACGATGCCACATTGTAATGCCATTCTATTTTGTTGTTATGATTTATTCAAACTTTGTTTCAGACTGCAAAGATATACAATCTTTTGTATTTATGTTGCCGGATACAGGCGAACCGGATATAGAAAATATTGTTTGGGCGAATAAGCGGGAGAGGAATTTGAGTCTTTAATAATCCAGTATGGCCCGAACCTGCCGCTTTTTTTCCTTTTGGGGCATATATCGAGGCGGCTGTTTGCCATATTGAATGCTACTCCCAGATCGATCACGCTGTTGTCTTTGCACCAGTATTCCTCGTCGTATAAAAAGTTCCTTTGATACTTGGCGAGGAACATGTTGAATCCCGTTGCCTGGTGTGCAGTAATACCAGATTGAGCATATCCGGCAGATGCCAGTTGTCTAAGGTCCCTTCGGAAATGGACTCGCAATAGATCAAGGCATCAGAAATAATCAGTGTCTGTTCCCGTCTCCACTACCGAACCTTTATAAGGGGCTATATCGGGTTCTATATGCTGACCGGAGAATCTGCTCCAGCCTGTATGATCCGCCGTTTTATAGAGATCTCCGACTGCCCGGAACCCGGAAGGGGAAGATGGATACCTTGCGCGATCTTATATCCTTTTTCGGGGTAATAGTAGTGAAATGGCTCAGTGATGTCGTGAGGCGGATGGAACGGATGTGGCTGGCTTCATCCGGGATAGCGATTCAAATACCCCGATTCAGTATCTCTGTATCCATTGTTGTATAACGATACAAAACTGTCGGATGTGAATTCGAACGCTGCTTTTTTGTACGGATGCCGGAAAGATTGTCTGCAGAATATGAAATACATAATTTTCCAATTGCTCCATCTGTCCCCTAAGACGGAAAATATAATAAAAGCATTAAGAACTGCCATCTATCCAAGCAAGAGGTATCGCCAAACACCTATCCAGCAGATAGACAACAGCCCACGCTTGATGTTTATATATTATGTATATATATATACAAAAAACGACGACTTGGTGTTGTCTACTGTCCTTGCTGGATAGAAAATTGGCGATTTCTTGCTTAAAGGACAACCATAACGCTTCTGTTTTTACTATGTGATATTGCAACTCCCTTGCTGCAATAAATTTCACAACAAAAGATAGTGTATAAATGCTGTGGGTTATAAACTTTATGTGTTTGTTAATGCGCTTCCAGCCAGTTTACCCTTCACCGGTAGTCGGCGATCAAGGGAACTTATTGATTGCATTTCATCCAACACTTCGACGTTTCATCTTTTTCTCCACCTGTCTTTTGTAGACGTTAAAGTTCAATTCATCGTGTACCTGCAGGATCATCTGTTCCTCAGACCTCGGTTTCGAAACGGTTGAAGATGCGAACCATGGCACCTCTTTGATGATGTCGGCTGCACTGCCCCTGGATCGAGCGTTGATCGCGTTTCGTTCGGCATATCCCCGTACGCGTTATGGGAGTTGATATCCGGCAGGAAACGTTTGCGCTTGTGATCGTCTCTACATATCCTTTCTTCGCTTCACTCGATGTTTTCGTCCATGTATGCACGATGTCTGGATAGGTTTGAAGCATCCGATCAACTCTTTTGACTCTGCGCGTGGGATGCTCAGCCGTTCGGCCAACCTGAAAACAGATTCAGTAGATAATGCCGAAATTGGTCAAGCTTCGCCTGGTGCCATGTCGAAGTGACTTCGAATAGTCGGCGGAGAAGAAAAATACAGTCTTCGTTTTCGGGCTGCTGTAAGGCTTCCCGGATTTCACGTCCCAACTTCATCGCGTACCGGAAATGTTTCTTGCAGGTCTCGATTGGTAGAACTGAGGCGGCCGGTCGAGGTGACCGCCTGGTTGTAGGACGTGTGGATCTTGCCGGTTTCCGCTGATCAGTCGGGCAGGCGTCGATATAGGTGCTGGAGCAGCTTCTTCAGCCCGCGATATTCGAGCAGCTTCTCAATGCTGGGATGTTTGGAACGCATCCAGTATTTCTTCACTGTCCCTCGAGCTATAGCTGCCTGTCTTGTCTCTCCTCAGCTTTCTTCTCTATCTTGAGTAGACGAAAAGGACTCCCCGCTGACCTGCCGGGCGAATCTGATGAACTTCATTCCTGCCAGTTCGTAGATCTCTCTTCTCCAACTCTTGAGTGCGAACAGTTCCTCGACGATTGTTTCATGACGGTGTCAAGCGTCACTCCCGTATATTCCATTTCAGCCAATACATATATTAGCAGCATCTCGATGTCATAAAGCGATTCGAGTCCTTCTTTTCCAGACAGGGGGTAAAATAGTTTTTCAGCTTGAGCGTGATGTCCGCGTCCTCGGCGGCATATTCGCTACTTAGCAACCGGGACGTGCCACGCATGGTAAGTTGCTTCCTTCCTTCGGGCCGATCAGTTCCTCGATCCGTACTGTTTTATATTTAAGGTATGTTTTGGCGAGGTAGTCCATACCGTGACGCAGTTCGATTCAGAAGCAGGGCGATCATCGTGTCGAATAGAGGGCCGGCTTATCCGGATTCCATATTTGCGGATCTGGGCAAGGATGTCGAATCTTTTATATTTTGGTCCGGATCTTGAGAGATTTCTGGATTCTGTGCCGGCGGGGGAGAAGTGGGCAAGAACTTTGTCGGCTTCTTTCGCGGGCTGCCGGGAACAGACGTACCAGGCTCCTCGTTTTCCTTCACGGCGAACGACATTCCGACCAGTCCTGGCCTTCACGGATCTATACCATCTGTTTCACGAGTCAAAAGCATCCTGTTCGTTCAAAAACCGCCCCACTCTATTCATTTTCTCCTCTGTATCAACAAGATGATAGGTGTGAGGAGTGGACTTTAAGTTCGCGAGAGTCGAATATTTGGGAACAGCCGTAGGTTCGGTCGCAAATTCTTCAAAGAGCGAGCCTTGAATCGGGTCTGCCGGAGCTGCTCTTGTACCGCTTTTTGCGCGCGCCGGTGCTGCTTTTTGGACTCCGTTTTGATTCTTTTTCCCGCTCTCCGCTCATTCTGTTAATAAATGTTCTGGAATTCTAATTCAGTGTAAATCTCTACGAGACGTTCCTCATTCATTCTTTTCACGTATGCATTTGGCGGCATCGAACCGGATCGGGTACGATCCGTCTTGATTGTTGCCAGGAATTTGGAGAAGCGATCTGCTCCATGTTCTCCATGACCTTCTTTTGAAGCGAGCCTTTCAGTCTCTGTCGGTATTCTCTCCAAAAAGATTTCGATCGTTCCGGAATTCGGCCAATAATTTCTGGCGGTCACCGGACGACCCGGACATCCGATGTTGTCGGAACTGTCGCCATCAGTCTAAAGGTCGATCACCTGGTCGAGCGGATGTCAGTCATGTTTGCAGTACTTGGTACGCCCATAATCTCGTAGTCACCGCCTAAGGGGGTGGTACATGAATGTTGTTCGGATACTGATGGCTACGTAGTCTTTGTCGGTGTATCATATAAACTTCTTCTTTTCGGCGCGGTCATCGTTTGATGACATCGTCTGCCTCATGGCGTGGACTTCCAGTTCGGGATGTTGTAGGCTTTGCGATATCTTTGATGAAAGGGACCGACTTTGCGTGATATCTTCCGGCGTTCTCCTTGCCGTTGCGCCTTGTACTGTTCGTGGGCTTCGTGGAGATGGACCTTTCAGATGGTTTTGGTACATCTTCAGTCTGTTGATAAAACCGAAGATGGCCGAGTGTTCTGCGTTTAGTTTGATACGCGGGTTTTGATGTGTAGTAAGATCGATAAATCAATGCATATGCATTTATGAGGAATAACTTCATCTCTTTTTAACACGTTTTGTTGTGACGATTGTCGGTAAATGTAAGAAAAAAACTCAACACTCGATACTTTGCATTACTTTGCGCATCTTAGGATCAATTATGAAGGATAGAAGTAAAATAGAACAACCGGTTGCCGTAGAGTTTCAACGTTTAATGATGAGTTGCTGCTTCGCTGCGGCCAGAGCAGATCGTTTGCAGTAGCTATTGACCAGATACTGAATGCAGGCGAGAAACATATCCGCCCCTTATTAGTACTTTGACGGCGCTAAAGCATGTGGGCAGGTAACGGATAATACAATCAATTCGGCTGTTCTGTTGGAACTGCTTCATACTGCCACACTGATTCATGATGATGTGATCGACGAAAAAAGGACAAAACAGCGTCATGAGGGTTCCTTCCCTTGAATGTATTCGATAACCGCATTTCTGTCTTGAAGTGGGCGATTATCGCTTTCCACCGCGTTGATCCGTTCTATCCAGATACAGGTAATCTGCAAATCATAGGTATTGTTTCCAATCCGGACGCGATCTTTCGGAAGGGAGACTCAAGCTAGTTGGAAACGGCCGAAATTGTGCTACCGATCGACGAATCCTGCTATATGTGCAGGGTGATACGGAAAAGACTTTGGCCATGCCAAGCTTTCCGCCTTGTGCCGAGATCGGTTCCATCTCTGCCGCATCCGGTGAAAGTCGTCCTGATTTTGGTTGACTGTGTATTAAAAAATCCTGTTATAGGTTGTCTATAAATGTAAAAAACAGACAATACTGTGAGGGCGCCGGGTGTTATAAATATCGATCACTTTCCTCACATATCCAGGCCTGGCCAAAGAGCGTTGTTATCATTTTCTTTATTCAACCATTCTTCTTTTAATATTCCATTGACATTCAGCTATTGCATTCTCTCTGGGATCTCCGTTTTCTGTCATACTTATACGACATTTAATACCTTGTAAAATTGAGATATAATCTTTGCTACAATATTGTACTCCTCTATCGAATGATGGATCAGATCGCTTCCCGGGGAAGTGTTTCAAAATTCAACGCTTTTATCGGACCGGACATCTCCAGGGGAATCCTCAGGGCCCAACCGACAATCTTACGGGAGTATGCATCTGTGAGCAAACTCAAATATGTAGAATCTTCCTTCGACATTGCGGACACCAAAGTGATATCAGCTACATATAACTGATTGGCTGATAGTGGATCATAATCTTTTATCAGATTTGGATACTTATGAAAACAGTTCCATGACAGGACACCGGCCGATAAACCCTGGAATGTCCTGATCAGCAAACCATTGTCGCGTAGCAAGTCAAAAACATCGCGCCCTATATCCAAATCAAGGATGTATCTTGGTTTTAGGATATGATACAACTTACGAACCACCTAAAACCGGTTGGTCCTGACGCAGGCTGTTTACCATTTTAAGGATTATTTCCTCACAACAATTCGGTGTAACTGTTTTCTCTCTTATAATAAAACTTATGCTATACCCAAACAACGAACAACAATCAGGGATACTTATTTTCCGGCTGATTGTCTATGAAATATCCCATAACTTGGTGCCAGAGTTTTTTCGGATATCGATGTTATAGTGTTCATTGGCTAGTTCTATTAGGATTTCCATCTTCGCACGACGATGAGCTTGCTCATGCTTCAGTTCTTCTTTATCCCTTTTAACTCCAACTCTTTTTGTTTGAGGGCGCGTTCCAGTTCTTTGATCCATTTGCGGAAAGATCCGATTCGTTTTCTGTCATTTTATTGGTTCTTTTTGAGTTTCAGTGGTTTTGGTAAGCCTGATGATTGTCTTTTGCCTCAAATTTGAATCAATGCGATATTACCGTAGGGTCGCTTATGGAATATTTAAAAGGCGATCTCTTTACGCGATATTCACCTACTATAGCTGCTAGGCGAATCTCAAAGGATAAAGGTTCACCTTGCTGCGACAGGTCAATGACTTCTCTTTTTTCATCTTTGTTGACTTTTATGAAGTCAACCTATTTCAGAGACGAGACATAGGCTATTTGTGATAGATAGGTATTTTTATTATTAGCAAAAAGTAGTATGATTTTCGGCTGAACATCCGGATGTATGGGGCCTGAACATCCGGGTCTATGGGGCTGCCACACCCGGATGTAGAAGGTCGCAAGATGTGGGTAATAATGCAAACATTGTGCTTTTGTTTATTAGTTTTGTCTGCTGTCCTGCTTCATTTTATGTCATACCTTTGACAATAATCTCCCTATAAAAAGGTTTATATGCTGTTTTAACAAGTTCGGAGACGGATAGAAAACGGTAAAGATAAAGCACAGTGTGGCATAAAGGAGAACTAAAAAGAAGGTTTCTTTGCAAAAAAGTTATTACTTTGCAACTGATTTAGACTATTAACTTTCTACCGTAAGAAAATGCAGGAAATGGGGATTACTCCGGAAGATATTCATTCTATTGACGATATAGTGAAGCTCCCGTTTACCGTTAAACAGGACTTGCGGGACAATTATCCTTTCGGGCTGATGGCCGTGCCGATGTCTGAGATTGTCCGGTTGCACGCTTCTTCCGGAACGACGGGAAAGCCTATTGTTGTCGGTTATACCCGGAAAGATCTGTCTATTTGGGCTGAAGTGGTGGCACGATGTCTGACCGCTTATGGTCTGACCAAGAATGATTCGGTGCAGGTTTCATACGGTTATGGCTTGTTTACAGGAGGCTTGGGAGCACATGCCGGAGTCGAGAATATCGGCGGGACGGTAATTCCGATGAGTAGTGGCAATACGCAGAAACAGATTCAGTTGATGCATGATTTTGGCGCTAAGGGGTTGGCTTGCACGCCTTCCTATGCGTTGTATCTGGCAGAAACAATTCACTCATCCGGCATACCGTTGGAAGAATTCAAGTTGCGTGTCGGTGCTTTTGGGGCTGAACCTTGGACGGAAAATATGCGTAAAGAGTTGGAAAGCAAGCTGAATATCAAGGCCTATGATATCTATGGGCTGACAGAGATTTGTGGTCCGGAGTTGGAGGAGTGCGAGTGCCAGAACGGTACGCATTTATGGGAAGACCATTTTTCCCTGAAATTGTGGATCCGGTTACTTTGGAACCGGTAGAACCTGGACAGCACGGAGAATTGGTTTTCACGACATTGACAAAGGAAGGGATGCCTATGATCCGTTACCGTACGCGCGACCTGACGCATTTGATTTATGATAAATGCGAATGTGGACGTACGGCAGTTCGTATGGGACGTATTCTCGGACGTAGTGACGATATGTTGATTATTCGGGGTGTGAATGTATTTCCGTCGCAGGTGGAATCGGTCATTCTTGAAATGCCGGAATTCGAACCGCATTATCTGATTGTGGTCGACCGTGTAAACAATACGGACACATTCCAAATTCAAGTAGAAGTGCGTCAGGAGTTTTATTCGGACGAAATGAACAAGATGATTGCCTTGAAGAAGAAAATCGCGAACCGTATGCAGAGTGTAATCGGTTTGCAACCCGATATAAGGATTGTCGAGCCGCGCAGCATCGAGCGGAGTATGGGTAAAGCCAAACATGTGATCGATAATCGTAAACTGGAATAGGAAAGAATTCTGATTTATGATTTGTGATTTATGAATTATCGACAGTTCATAAATCATAAATCATAAATAATTAGTTATAAATCAAATTTTATCCCCATGTTAATTAAACAGTTATCTATCTTTCTGGAAAATAAGAAAGGCCGTTTTACGGAAGTGGCAAAAATATTAGGTGAAGCAGGCGTAAACATGTCCGCTTTCACAGTTGCTGAAAATTCAGACTTCGGAATCTTGCGTTTGATCGTGTCGGATACGGATACTGCCATCAAGGTCTTACGCGATCGCTTGTATGCCGTGAGCGTGGCCGATGTTGTTTGTCTACATTGCCCCAACCAGCCGGGAGCATTGGCTAAAGCGATGGACATCATTACTTCGGCCGGAATATTTATTGAGTATATGTACGCTTTTTCTCAAGGCGAGGCTGCTAACGTGATCATCCGTCCGGACAATGTGGAGAAGTGTGCGGAGGTTTTGAAAGCGAATAAATTGGAATTGATCGCGGCTAGCGATTTATATAAGTTGTAAATATTAACGTTAAGCGCTTCGTTTATTTGTTGGAAAACTTTAACTTTGCGCGCTAAAAGTATGTGAATGAAAAAGGTTGTATTTTTTACTGATGATGATGACAGTACTATTATCCTCTTGTGGAGGAGTATAATAAGATACTGAAGAGCACGGATTACGAATTGAAATATTCGTATGCAAAGAAATATTTCAATGCAAAACAATATTCGAAGTCTGCTACTTTGCTGGATGAACTGGTGCCTATTTTTAAAGGTACAGCTAATGCTGAAGAATCTTTGTATCTGCTGGCGCAAAGTTATTATGGACAAAAAGACTACCAGACTGCTTTCGCAATACTTTAATACCTATTATACGACTTATCCGAAAGGCGATTTTACCGAGTTGGGCCCGTTATTATTCGGGTTATGGATTGTATCTGGATTCACCGGACCCCCGCTTGGATCAGGCGCAAACGTATGAAGCCATTAACCAGTTGCAATTATATTTGAGTATTATCCGCAAAGCGAACGTGCTAAAGAAGCTCAGAACATTATGTTCGAATTGCAGGAAAAGCTCGCCTATAAGGAACTGTTGGCAGTCCGGTTGTATTTCAACTTGGGTACCTATATGGGAAACAACTATCTTTCATGTGTGATTACCGCGCAAAATGCACTTAAGAACTATCCGTATTCAAAATATAGGGAAGAGTTTATGTTCTATACCATTCTGTGCCAAATACGAATTGGCTGTGGTTAGTGTGGAAGAAAAGTTGCAGGGACGTTACCGTGAGGTTGTAGATGAATATTACAATTACATGAACGAGTATCCCGAAGGCAAGTATGTAAAACAGGTTCAGAAGTTCTACGACTATGCCAGCAAGCGAATAACAGATACGTATTAACGAAACAACTAATCAATAAAGTAAGTATGGATTACAGAAAGACTAACGCTCCGTCGAATACAGTTACCCGCGACATGATGAAGCTGTCATCAGACACGGGCAATGTGTATGAAACTGTTGCAATCATTGGTAAACGTGCTAATCAGATTGCTGTTGAGATGAAACAGGATCTGGAAAAGAAACTTCAGGAATTTGCTTCCTATAATGATAATTTGGAAGAAGTTTTTGAAAACAGAGAGCAGATTGAGATTTCACGTTACTATGAAAACTCCCAAAACCGACTTTGATCGCAGCTAAGGAGTATGAAGATGGTAAGGTGTATTATAAGAACCCTGCAAAGAAAAGAATAACCTTTAATTAATTGACAATTGATAATTGACAATTGACGGTTAGGTGAGTATCATCTATAATTGTCAATTGTCAATTGTTAATTGTCAATTGTTTTATTATGTTACAGAGAATACAAACGGTTTATTTGCTTATTATAATGGCATTGACGATTGCCATTCTGTTTTTACCGCTTGCCGTGTTGCAGTCGGGTGATCAATTGTTTACATTTGATGCGACCGGTATCAGTACAATGGCCGCTCAGCCGGAACTTATTTATCCCACATGGGTATTGTTTGCTTTGACAATCGTGATCTCTTTGCTGGCTCTTTTGACTATCTTCCTGTTTAAGAAAAGAATCCTTCAGATACGGATTGGCGTATTTAATGCAATTTTGATGTTAGGTTTTTTACGGTCTCTTTTGCATTCTTTTTACTGGGATCTGGGTAATCAAAAGGAGATATTCTCATTAAGTTTGAAGATCGCCTTTTCTTTCCGTTAATCAGCCTGATTCTGGATTATTTGGCTATACGTAATATTGGGGCAGACGAAGCACTGGTGCGTTCTTTGGATCGCTTGAGATAATCATTTCGAGATATAAAAAAGAGATATCTCATCACTGGGATATCCTCTTTTTTCGGCCTAAATCTGATAGCCTAAAGACTATATTATCTCTATTAGCATTGATAAATTCTTAATACTTAATGCAAACTAACCATGTATTAGAGCTTAGACTTTTTAAAAAGGGAAAGGCGGCGTTTTTTGTTTTGGGAGGAGCCTACTGCCCATTCTTGGCTTGTCTTTTGTTACAAAGTTATTGTAAGCCTTGATTTCTATATTGCCTAAGATTGTTCAATCATAAATCTTAAAATCCCGGAATCATATACGTGATCTTAGCCGAGATTACCTGCGAAGACGATTTGGAAAAATAATCTTCTTTACGGCTGTTGAAGATGTCGCTGAGGGCATAGTAGTAGCGGCCTCCAGGAGGAAAGAGCCAATTCCTGTACGAAGTTCGATACCCGGACCACCGCATAATCCCCAGTCGAATTTCTTTTCGATTGGCATATCGTGCTGTTCGTTTTCGGTGTTCGGCTTGGCTCCGTTCAGATTCTCGTCTGTCTTTTCACCGAAAGCATATCCTATTTTGGGTCCTAGGTTGACGAATACCCTGAAACGTTTACTGCCAAAATAGATATGTGTCAGGATCGGAAGTTCAAAGTAGTTGATTGTCCGGCTGTATTTATACTGAGGTTGGTCCTCGAACTTTTCATCCCATCCATGTTGGATGAAATTCAGTTCAGCCTGCAATCCTAGATTTTTTCCGTAATCCACCGGAGCGTGAGACCGCCCGTGTAGCCCATTTTCATTTTCTGCTGCACTTTCGTCTGGGCAAAACTGACTTTGGAAAAGGTCGTACCGAAGGAAGCACCCAAAGACAATTCCCGTTTGAACTTATCCTGCGCCTGAATGTAGTTCAGGGTGACAAGGCTTATAATAACTGTTGTAATAACTTTCCTGATCATCTTACTTCGTTCCGTGTTACATTGAAATCACTTTGATAATGAACAATAAAGATGTTCGTATTAATGAAACCTCCCCAGTTATTTACGCGATGGAAATCAAATCCGGTCTGTACACCCTGGTAATGAATTTTATCCAGATTATTCTCGAAGTTGGAACCATATTTGTTGATTGCTCCGATGAAAAACATACCGGTGTCGAACTCTAAAATACCATATTTAGGGAATATATTGATCAGGTTTTTACTATACCAGTTTTTATATTTGGTATAGAAGTCTGCCACTTTTTCGACAGGTTATCAGCATAGAAGTTACTATATATATATGTGTTCAGTGCATAGAAATCTTCCAGACAGTCACGCGTGTATGTCTGCCATTCAGGATAGCCGAACAAGGTCAGTCCGCATTCGGGTTTTGTTTCCGCCAGCATACGTAACGGAGACTTGATCTTGTTTAGAGCCTCCAATGTGCCCGAAGTCGGTACGATCACGTTCCGTTTGTCTGTTCTGAGGAGCGTGTCGACATCGGCAGTTAGGGTTTCGGCATTATAATTGATTTCGGTAAATGGGATCTGCCGTTGTTTCATCTCGGCTTTGAATGCCTTGATAAATTCGGTTTTATCCTTGCCGTCCCTGATGTTCAGTAGGATTATATTGTCTTCGGCAAATAGGTCGCATCCGCCTTGAGCCGCTTTGGCATACAGGTAGGAGTGAGGCGTATTTACCTGGTAAACATATGCGTTTGACAACACATCGTCGTTCTTCGATGTAAAAGGAATCACATATTTGATGTTGTTCTTCTGGGCAAATTCCGCAACCGGGCCGATCTGGTCGTTTTGTACGGCTCCGATGATGAGGTTGGCATTCTTCAAGGCATCCTCTTTCAGGATCTCTTTCAGTTTCTTTGTTCCGTTTCCTGTATCATAAACTGACAGATCGATAGAACAGCCTGTGTTTTTAAGACTGTCCACCGCCAGCAAGAGACCTTCGTAATATTCGATGAAGCGTTGTGTCTCCGTAGACGGATAGCCTCATTTGTCATAAACGGCAATAACAAGGCTACTTTGACGCTGTTGACGCGCTCGATGCTTTTCGGTTCTGAGAGCAACGCATTGACATCTCTTTCCGAAAGCATGGTGGTTGCAGGTTCGGTTGTCATATTCTCTTCGGCTTGTACGGGTATCTTAATAGTCATACCGGCCTTAACTCCTTCTTTCAATTTCGGGTTAAGCTTGATCAACTCGTAGCTGGAAATATTGAATTTCCGGCAGATCCGGTACATGGTTTCCTTTTTCTGGACGGTATATTCAATTTCTTTGGTAACGGTCTTGAGCTCCGTCGTCGGTAAATCTTCCACTTGCGTCGCCGGAATGCGGATTGTCTTGCCAATTGTAAAAGTGGAAGTAGACAATCCGGGGTTCGCTTTTACGATGGCGGTAGCGGGAACGGTGTACCGGATGGATAATGAATACAGGGTTTCTTTGGGCTGTATGGTATGGAAAATATAATTTCCATCTTGCTTCTTAGCAGTACCTCCAACTATGTCGCGTTGCGGTATTTTTAAGGGTGGCACCTGCTTTGATCCCCTCTTTGCTATCTGGATTCAGCCAGTAAATATCATCGGGTGTAACCCCCGTACATGGTAGCGATTGCGTAAACAGTTTGTCCTCTTTCTATTGTATGAAAAAATACATTATTGTCTTGTCCGCTTGTAATAACCACTTGTGATCGGTTGTTTTGTGCATAGATAGATACACCAGCCAGACTCAGAAAGAACGTCAGTACATATATGTTAATCTTATTCATTTGCTGATTTGGATTATTTAGGGGCAAAGATAACAACAAAAAATGAGAGTAATAAAAGATAAGTCGCTAAAGTGCATTATCAGGTATTTCCGATATCCGTAAAAATTCCCACCTTTCCCTCTTTCAAATAAAACCGTTTGTCATGCTCGGCCAGGAAGCGGATGGTGGTGATGATTTTTTCCTCCGGAAAAGGTAATAAGGGAAGCAAGGTGGTGACAGGAAGCAGCTGCCGGGTGGAAAGCAGTCTGAGTAACAGGTCGCGTATGGCGTTGAAATCCCGGTTGTTCAGGCCGGAGTCATTCTTGGAAAGGCAGACGTCGCAACATCCGCAATCTTCCGTATTCTTTTCCCCGAAATAGGAGAGTAGCAGGCGACTCCGGCATATATGTACCCCGTTCATGTATTCCACCACTTTCGAAATGCGCTTTTTCATTCTTTCCCGACGCTTCTCATAAGCGGAAGATGGGATAATAAGGGCATTTTTTTGTACGCGTGGATGCGTATATGTGATTTGGGGGCGGTCTGGAAGGATGATTCGTCCATTGCTTCGCAATATTCAATGTAGCCGGACAGTTCTAGCAACTTCAATGCATGATGTATCTGTAGCGGAGGAAGCTGGCAAGTGGAATAAAAATCTGTCAGTTCGAAGTTATGAACGATATCTTTTCCTTGTCCTTCCTGAATTCGGAAATAATCGCCCAACGCTTCATATATATACTTTTCCGATCAGCTTCTTTTCGGGAAACTCATCGTCTATCCGCTTTTTCAGATGAAAACTATCCGTATCTGTGCAGAGAGCTACCGCAAAGGCTTTCCGGCTGTCTCGTCCGACGCGGCCTGCCTCCTGGAAATATTCTTCCAATGATCCCGGCATATCCAGATGGACAACCAACCGCACGTCCGGCTTGTCGATTCCCATCCCGAAAGCATTCGTGGCGACCATTACGCGGCACTCGTTATTTTTCCAACGGTGCTGCCGGATCGCCTTTTCTTCCCGGTTCAGTCCGGCATGAAAGAAATCGGCAGATATTCCGGCTTGTTGCAGGAAGAGAGCTGCCTCTTTTGTCTGTTTCCGGCTCCGGGTATAGACGATAGCCGTGCCGGGCACTTTTCCGAGTATGTAGGCCAGTGCCCAGCTTGTCTTCCGTACGGCGCACGATGTAGGCAAGGTTCGGACGGACAAAGCTTGTCCGGAAACATTCTTCTCCTTTGAAAAGCAATTGTTCCTGTATGTCGTCCACGACTTCGGGCGTGGCAGTCGCCGTCAGTGCCAGTACCGGCACGCCGGGCAGTTGCTCCCGAATGTCGGCGATATGGAGATAGGAAGGGCGGAAGTCATAGCCCCATTGCGAGATACAATGGCTTTCATCCACCACTAACAGGCAGACGTTCATGGCCTGTAGCTTTTCCCTGAATAATCCGGTGGCAAGCCGTTCGGGCGAAACGTACAGGAACTTGTATTGTCCGGAAACGCAATTCTCCAATTCCGCAACGATTTCCTGCCGGCTCATGCCCGAATAAACAGCCGTAGCTTTGATCCCGACCCGGCGCAGATTGTCGACCTGGTCGCGCATCAAAGCGATAAGCGGGTAATGACAAGGCAAATCCTTCCATCGCCAATGCCGGCACCTGAAAGGTGATGGATTTACCACCACCCGTAGGCATCAGCCCAAGCGTATCTTTTCCGGCACAGACGGAATGGATAATATCCTCCTGCAAGGGGCGAAAAGCAGGGTATCCCCAATACTTCCCTAAGATCTTATGGTAGACATCCACCGCATCCCTTCATATATCGTTCTCCTTGATGTCCTTCACCATCAGTTGCAACGACGTGTTGCCGTTGTAGGTGTTCTCCTCGATGGTGTAGCAGATATTGAAAGGCTTCATGTTCTTGATATGCGTATTGTGCTGGTGCATGCCGAATGCAATGCCGTGTATCGGTGTGTTCGACTTGTCGTCGATCAATTCCAGTTTGATATGTTCCAAGTCTTTCCCTACCAACTTGCTGGTTCCGTAATCTTTGACTCCGAGCGCGCAGAATACGGGCTTCTGGTTGTCCGGGCCGAACGGATTCATCTTTTTCAACTCACTCATGAACTTGGCGTTGATATCTTGCAGGTCCAGCACGGCATCTATATCGATCTGCGGCGTCATCTGTTCGGGGATGATCTCGTCGGCGGCCAGCTTGAGGAACCGCTGGGTGAAAGCGTCCAGGTTTTCCTCTTTCAGGGAGAGGCCGGCGGCATACGTGTGCCCGCCGAAGTTTTCCAACAGGTCGCGGCAGCTTTCGATTGCTTTGTATATGTCGAATCCCGTGACCGAACGGGCGGAACCCGTTATCAGTTCGGACGATTTCGTCAGGACGACTGCCGGGCGGTAGTATTTTTCCGTCAGGCGGGAAGCGACGATGCCGATCACCCCTTTATGCCATCCCGGATTGTAGACGATGATCGCCTTACGGTCATCCATGTTCTCTACTTCGTCGATGACAGCGTTAGCCTCGTCGGTGATCTTCTTGTCCAATTCCCGGCGTTCCTCATTATATTGGTTGATGCTCTCGCTCTTTTTCGCGGGCCACGTCGACATCCTTCGCCAGGAGCAGTTCGACCGCTTCCTTTCCGTTCATCATACGGCCGGAAGCGTTGATACGGGGACCGATCTTGAAGACGATATCACTGATCGTGATCTCCTTTCCGGTCAATCCGCAGATATCGATAATCCCTTTCAGCCCGAGGCTGGGGTTGCTGTTAAGCTGCTTCAGGCCGTAGTAAGCCAATATGCGGTTTTCGCCGGTGATGGGGACGATGTCCGAGGCGATGCTGACCGCCGTCAGCTCCAGCAGTTTCTCCAGGTCGGCAAACGGGAAGTTGTTGCTTTTGGCGAATGCCTGCATGAACTTGAACCCGACGCCGCATCCCGACAGATGTTCGTACGGATAGACCGAGTCCACCCGCTTGGCATCCAGTACGGCGACGGCATCGGGCAATGTGTCGTCCGGCATGTGATGGTCGCAGATAATAAAATCGATCCCCAACTGCTTGGCATATTCGATCTTTTCGATGGCCTTGATGCCGCAGTCGAGCGAGATCACTAGCGTGATCCCGTTTTCCCGGGCGTAATTGATCCCTTTGTACGAAATCCCGTATCCTTCGTCATACCGGTCCGGAATATAATAATCCAATGCCGATGAATAAGGACGCAAATACTTGTAGACCAATGAGACGGCAGTTGTACCGTCTACATCGTAGTCTCCGTAGATCAAAATCTTTTCTTTATTCCCCAAGGCTTTGTTCAAGCGCCTCACCGCCTTATCCATATCCGGCATGAGGAATGGATCATGCAGGTCGTTCAAGCAGGGTTTAAAGAATTTCTTCACCTCTTCAACAGTGGTGAGTCCTCGCTGAACGAGCAAAAGACATACGACCGGACTGAGTCCCAGTTGGCTTGCCAGCCTGTCTCTCTTATGTAACTCTTCTTCTGTTGGGGTTTGAAAGTTCCATTTTGTAATCATTATATATTGTTTTTTTCTTTTTTATCGTCTCTGATATATCGGATATGCGGGTTTATGGTGATAAAACCTCCAATATATTTGAATCCGTAAAGTTAGATAATATAAATGGATATTTCTGTTCGGTGGCTTGCTTTTTTATTAAATTATAATTTTCGGGAAATTTGCATTCGTTGTCTTCGGTGTGGAAATTGATGTCTCTCTTTTTTGAGTCTGCAATTAGATGCTAATGCAATTTGTTTTCGACAATGTCGAATATAAATTGCATTAGCATCTAATTTTTATTTCATTTGTTTCCAAGTCCGCGAATCATTTGTACATTTGTGACATTATTTAAAAACAATGACGGAAGATATTCAAAAAGCCTGCGAAATTATGCAGGCGGGAGGCATAATACTCTATCCTACAGATACGATCTGGGGAATTGGTTGCGATGCGACCAACGAGAAAGCCGTACAAAGAGTGTACGAGTTGAAGAAGAGAACGGACAAAAAGACTATGCTGGTATTCACCGACAGTTCGGCAAAACTGAGCATGTACGTGTCGGATATGCCCGATATAGCCTGGGATCTGATAGAGGTGGCCGATAAACCGCTCACAATTATCTATCCTCATGCGAAGAACCTGGCGGGCAATCTCTTGGGTGAAGACGGAAGTGTTGGTATCCGGGTGACGAACGAAGAGTTTTCCCGTAGACTGTGCGAACGTTTCCGCAAGCCGTTGGTCTCTACCTCTGCGAATGTGAGCGGCGAGCCTTCTCCGGGTAATTTCAGCGAGGTGTCGGACAGTATTAAGAACGGGGTCGATTATATTGTGAAATATCGCCAGGATGATATGAACAAGGCCAAGCCTTCCAATATCATCAAATTAGGAGACGGTGGCGTTATCCAGGTAATCAGATAAAAATGAAGAAGAGCAAGCAGGCTGGAAAATACATATTATCGGATTTTATATCGGCTTCGGTAGCGTGGTTGCTATTCAATATCCTTCGCTATGAGGTGTTCGCCATCGATGAGGGGCAGATAGTCTGCTTGATTATTTGCAATATCCGGGTGTGCTTGGCGGCCAGGTAGTCATTCCTCTTTTCTGGCTGGTGCTTTATTATTTTTCGGGATATTATAACAAGCCGTTCGGGAAGTCCCGCCTCACCGAACTTTTCTCGACATTCATTACCGTGCTGATCGGGACGGTTTTCGTCTTTTTTGCATTGCTGCTCGACGATATTCCCCGTTCGATCGATATCTATTATAAACTGTTCTTCGGAATGTTCGGATTGCAGTTTTTCATAACCTATATCCCGCGTCTGCTGATTACGCAAAGCGGGATGAGGAAGATAAAGAACCGGGAGTGGGCGATGAAGGTGCTGATTATCGGTGCGGGGAGGGAAGGCTGTCCGCATCGCCCACGATTTGTATCGCTTGGGCTATGATATTTGCGGCTTTGTCTCGGAAGACGAGAGGACGCCGGTCAAGGCCGACCGGAATCAGGTGCTGGGGACGGTGGAAGATATTCCGGTCTTGATGGAAAAAAGAATGTGGATGAAATCGTTTTTAGCTGTCGAGTCGAAGAATAATAAGGTGCTTTTAGGAATCCTCTATTCGCTCTACCGGTATAAACGTCCGATAAAGGTGTTGGCGGACCGGTTCAATATGTTTTCGAAAATACAGCTTCGGACGATACGGGGAATCCCGTTGGTCGATGTGACGGATAACAACTTTTCACCGGCCGAACAGAACATAAAGCTTTTTCTGGATAAGGTCTGTTCTGTCGTTGCACTGCTGTTGCTCTCTCCCTTATTCGCCTATATCGCATGGCGGGTGAAGAAGGATTCTCCGGGACCCGTGTTTTTCCGCCAGGAGCGGATCGGTTATCTCGGACAGCCGTTTTGGATGTACAAGTTCCGCACCATGTATGTCAATGCCGAAGAGAACGGCCCGTCGCTTTCGTCGGAAGACGACCTGCGTGTAACGCCGTTCGGACGTATCATGCGGAAATACCGGTTGGACGAATTGCCGCAGTTCTGGAACGTGCTGAAAGGGGATATGTCGCTGGTCGGACCGCGCCCCGAACGGAAATATTTTATCGACGAGATCGTGAAAACGGCTCCCTACTACTATCTGTTGCACAATGTCCGTCCGGGCATTACCTCGTTGGGGATGGTGAAGTACGGCTATGCGGCAAGTGTGTGGACAAAATGGTGGAGCGTATGGAATATGATATATTATATTACGAAAATATGTCGCTGACACTGGATCTGACAATTCTGATCTATACAGTTAAAACAGTAATTACTGGTAAAGGCGTTTGAGGAATTAAGAATTAAAAAATAGAGGTGTTGATTATGAAGGATAATTTTCAATTTTCAATTTTCAATTTTCAACTTTTCTATCGGTTCCTGTTATGGCGGGACAAGCATATAAAAGAGAAGCATTTCATATTGATCGTCAGTTTTCTGGTCGGTATTTGTACGGCAGCAGCAGCTATTGTCCTGAAGTCGATCATTCATTTTATACAACATCTTCTGACCGGCAATTTTAATCAGGATGGGGCGAATTACCTGTATCTGCTTTATCCGGTGATTGGTATCCTGCTTGCCGGTTTGTTTGTAAAATATATCGTACGGGATGATATCAGCCATGGGGTGACGAAGATACTCTATGCCATTTCCCAGCGGAAGAGCCGCATCAAGCCTCATAATGCTTGGACTTCCATTGTCGCCAGTTCCGTCACCATCGGTTTCGGCGGATCGGTCGGGGCAGAGGCACCTATTGTGTTGACAGGGGCTGCGATCGGATCCAACTTGGGCCGCCTGTTCCGCATGGAGCAAAAGACTTTGATGTTGCTGGTCGGCTGTGGGGCTGCCGGGGCGATTGCCGGTATATTCAAAGCTCCGATTGCTGGGGTGGTGTTTGTGGTGGAAGTGCTGTTGTTGGACCTGACGATGACGTCGGTACTTCCTTTGCTTATCACTTCGGTGACGGCTGCGACTGTTTCCTATATTTTTACGGGTACGGAAGCAATGTTTCCGTTTTCCCAGACCGAAGCGTTTGTGATCGAGCGTATTCCTTATGTGCTGTTACTAGGTGTTTTCTGTGGTTTGGTGTCTCTCTATTTTACCAAAGTCATGAACCGGGTCGAGGGATGTACCGGAACTTGAATAATTACTGGAAGAAATTCGTCGTTGGGGGGATCATGCTGAGTGTGCTGATCTTCCTTTTCCCTCCGCTCTACGGTGAAGGCTATGATACGATTTCGTCTTTGTTGAACGGGCAGTTCTCCCATATAATGGATAAGAGTATGTTCTATAGTCTGAACGATACCTATTGGGGATTGCAGATATTCCTTACGCTGATCTTGTTGTTTAAGGTTTTTGCTTCGAGCGCGACGAATGCTGGAGGCGGTTGTGGTGGTATATTTGCTCCCAGTTTGTATTTAGGATGTATTGCCGGATTCGTGTTTGCGCATGCGTCCAACTATTTTCCCTTTACGATGTATCTGTCGGAGAAGAACTTCGCCTCGTTGGGAATGGCGGGTATCATGTCCGGTGTCATGCATGCGCCGTTGACCGGTGTCTTCCTAATTGCCGAGCTGACCGGCGGGTATGCTCTTTTCCTTCCACTGATGATCGTATCTGTGAGCTCCTATATCACGATCAAGATGTTTCTTCCACACAGTATCTATTCGATGCGTCTGGCCCAGAAAGGGGAGTTGCTTACCCATCATAAAGACCGTGCCGTGTTGACGTTGCTGAATACCGACAGTGTGATCGAGCGCGACTTCCTGACTGTCTCTCCCGAAATGTCCTTGGGAGATATGGTGAAGGTGATTGCCAAGAGCGGGCGAAATATGTTCCCCGTTATCGACGAACGGGGTATCCTGTTGGGGCTTGTTCTGTTGGACGATATCCGGAACATTATGTTCCGCCAGGAGTTATATAATCGGTTTCACGTCTCCAAGTTCATGGTTTCGGCACCTGCCAAGATCCAGGTAGGGACGCCGATGGAACAGATCATGCGTATCTTTGACGATACGAAGGCCTGGAACCTGCCGGTTGTAGACGAGGAAGGACGGTATATCGGCTTTATGTCCAAATCGAAAATATTTAATTCATACCGCGAAGTGCTGGTTGAAAACTTTTCAGGAGATTAAAAAATGAAGAAAGAAGATTTACGAATCGTTTATATGGGCACTCCCGATTTTGCGGTGGAGAGCCTGCGTGCCTTGGTTGAAGGCGGATACAATATAGTAGGGGTGATTACGATGCCGGACAAACCGGTCGGCCGTCATGGCAGTGTCTTACAGGCAAGCCCGGTGAAGCAATATGCCCTATCGAAGGGATTACCGGTACTCCAGCCCGAAAAGTTGAAAGATGAGGCTTTTCTTTCCGAGCTGCGGGCTTTGAAAGCGGACTTGCAGATCGTCGTCGCTTTCCGTATGCTGCCGGAGGTTGTCTGGGATATGCCGCGTCTGGGAACGTTTAACCTCCATGCCTCTTTGCTTCCCCCAATACAGGGGGGCAGCTCCTATCAACTGGGCGGTGATCAACGGAGATACGGAAACCGGTGCGACCACCTTTTTCCTGACTCACGAGATCGACACAGGTAAGATCATCCGCCAGAAGCATTTGCCTATAGCCGATACGGATGATGTGGGGATCGTCCATGACGGCTTGATGACGATGGGAGCCGGGCTAGTACTGGAAACCGTCGATTTGTTGTTGGAAGGAAAAACAGATGCCGTTCCTCAGGAAGAATTTTATAAAGATCCTTCCGAACTCCGTCCTGCTCCGAAGATTTTCAAAGAAACTTGCCGTATCGACTGGCTTCAGCCGGTGAAAAGGGTTTATGACTTCATCCGCGGCCTGTCTCCTTATCCGGCTGCCTGGACTGAAATCGTTTCTCCGGAGGGCGTGCGCACCGCGCTGAAAATCTATCAGGCAGAGAAGCGCCCTGCCGCACATGAACTTCCCGTCGGAACCATCCGGACCAACCGTAAAAGCTATATCGATATCGCGGTGGAAGACGGCTATCTGCGCCTGCTGTCGGTTCAGTTGGCAGGTAAGAAACGTTTGCCTGTTACGGACTTCCTGAACGGGTTCAAGCAGATAGGAGAATATAAAGTCGATTGATAAAAGAAGGAAGATGTGTCGAAAGCCCCTTTGTTCCCGCGCTTGACGGCTATGCCCTCAATGTGGGAACAAAGGGTGAATTCGACACATCTCCCTATGTTCGGTGTTACCTGTATCCCGGCTTATTTCTGTTTCCGGCTGAATTTGTCCAATACCTTTTCCTGGAATAACTGCATCAACTCGTAGAAGCTGGGGATAAACATCGTTGCAAAAATGGTGTTTACCGCCATGCCGAATACGACTGCCGCTCCTAAGGATAGACGGCTTCCCGCTCCGGCTCCTGTTGCAAACAGCAGAGGCATCACCCCTAAGACGAATGCGAATGAAGTCATCAGGATCGGACGCAGACGGACATGGCCGGCTTCGAGTGCGGATTCGCGTATCGGATTGCCGGCCTTATGGTAGTCACGGGCAAATTCGACAATCAGGATGCCGTTCTTCGCAGAGAGGGCGATCAGCAGGATGATACCGATTTGTGTATAGATGCTGACCGGCACGCCCATGACGAAACAACCCAAAATGGCCCCTAACAGGGCGATCGGAAGTCCCATGATGGCGGCGATTGGGCTTGTCCAACTTTCATACTGGGCCGAAAGAACCAGGAAGGCGACCAAAAAGAGCCATTGCAAAGACGAGCATGGTGGTGGAGCCTGCTTTCGTTTCCTGGTAAGCGACGGATGTCCATTCATATCCGAAATTATTGCCTAATTGCTCCTGTACGAGTTCTTCCATAGCCTGGATCGCTTCGCCGGAACTATATTTCGGATTGGCTATGCAGGTGATGGATGCCGACTTATACATATTGTACAGGTTGATCTGATCCAGTCCCAACTGCTCCTTCACTTCCGTAAAGGCGGAGAAAGGAACCATTTTGCCGGAATTGTTTTCGAGGCTCAGGTGCAACACGTCGTCTATAACTTTTTGAGCTTGGTCGTAGGCCTCGATCTTTACCTGGTAGATACGCCCGAATTCGACGAAGTCGTTTACATAGGCGGCTCCCATATAGTAGCTTAGAGTCGCGAAAACCTGGTTGAGCTGCAGGCCGAGCAATTGCACCTTGTCGCGGTCGATAGCCAGGTTATACTGGGGACGTTGGCTTGGTACATGCTCGAAAGGCTGAGCAATTGCGGCTTGCTCCGGTACGTGGCTTGCAGTGTTTCGATAGCATGCTGCATCTCCGTCGGGCCCAGATTATTACGGTCTTCCAATTGGAGTTGCAGGCCTCCCGAAGCTCCCAATCCGGGGATTGCAGGGGGGACCATTGCGAATATCTGTGCTTCCTGGATGCCGTAGGCTTCGCGGTTGAAACGGTTTACGACAGCCGAGGCGGTATGTTCTTTGCCTTTTCGTTCGTTCCAGTTTTTCAGGATCACGAAATAGGTCCCTGCGTTCGAGAGTTCGCCGCCACCCATGATAGAGAAACCGTTTACCCGATATAGGTCTTGATTTCAGGATAGCTGTCGAGGATCTTGTCGATCTGCTTTCCGACTGCTTCCGTACGGTTCAGGCTGGCTGCCGGCGGGAGCTGGGTGGATATCAGGAAATAACCGTCATCCTCTTTCGGGATGAAAGTGGTCGGCCAGCGCATAAACATGACGATGGCAATGGCCGTTATGATCCCGAATATCACCATCGTGACAAACGGGTTCTTCAGCATGCGGCCGACGATGTCGTCATATATTTTCTGGGTTTTGCCGAACACCTTGTTGAAGGCTTTGAATACAAAGAATTTCGGTTCTTTGTTCGCTTGCAGGAACAGGGCGCACAGGGCCGGCGTAAGCGTCAGCGAGTTGAACCCGCTTAAGACGGTGGCGGCAGCGATTGTCAGGGCAAATTGTTTGTATAATTGGCCGGAGATACCGCTGATGAAGGTCGTCGGGATAAAGACCGCCAGCAATACCAGCACGACGCCTACGATCGGGCCGACAATTTCACCCATAGCTTCGGTCACGGCTTCACGGGCGGTATATTTCCCCGTATCCATCAGCCGCGACGAGTTTTCCACCACCACGATCGCATCATCCACCACGATCGCGATGGCCAGGATCAACCCGAACAAGGTCAACGTATTGATCGAGAATCCTAAGGCCGACATGACCGCCAGTGTTCCGATCAGGGAGACGGGGATGGTGATGCAGGGGATGATAACGGCACGGAAATTCTGGAGGAACAGGAAGATAACCAGTATGACGAGGGCTGTCGTCTCCAGGAAAGTGACGAGCACTTCGTCGATGGAGGCATTGATTACCTGTGTCGTGTCCAGTGTCACATCATAGACGACGCCTTCCGGGAGGTTGCCTGCCAACTGTTCCATTTTGGCCCGTACCCCTTTGGCCACTTCCAGCGAATTGGAACCGGGGAGTTGGTAAATGGCTATGGCGGCACTCGGCTGTCCTTTCAGTTTGGAGGTGACATTGTAGGAAGAACTGCCTAATTCGATACGGGCGACATCTTTCAAGCGGAGTATCTTGCCGCCCTCTTCCGTACGGAGGATGATGTTCCCGAATTCTTCCGGAGTCGTCAAACGGCCTTTACCGTCAGTGTGTATTGGAACGGATTGTCGGCTTTGGCTATCGGTTGCCCGACGTAACCGGCCGAAACCTGTGTGTTCTGTGTCGAGATCGCCTGGAAGATCATATCCGACGTGAGGTTGCGGATGCGCATGGCGTTCGGATCGAGCCATATACGCATGCTGTAGCTTCCGGCTCCCATGACACTGACGGAGCCGACACCCGGCAGACGCGTCAGTTCGTCCGTCATGTTGAGGCTGGCGTAGTTGCTCAGGTACAGCCCGCTGTAAGTGGAGTCACGGGAGCTTAGCGTCAGCATCATAACGATGTTGGACGATTGCTTCTTGGTGGTGATGCCTTGTACGATCACGGCTTCCGGCAGACTGCTTTGTGCAATGCTGACACGGTTCTGCACCATGACGGTCGCCATGTCGATATCCGTACCGACAGCGAACGTGATGGTTGAGTGAATAGGCTCCGGACTGGATGAATTGGAACTCATATAAAGCATTCCATCTACACCGTTTACCTGTTGTTCGATGGGCAATCCTACGGTCTGCGCTACTGTTTCCGCATCCGCACCTGGGTAGAAAGCCGATACCTGTACGGTCGGCGGCGTGATTTCCGGATATTGCGCGATGGGAAGTATGTGTAGCGTGACCAATCCGGCTACCACCAGGATCAGGGCGAGGACGGTAGCGAATATCGGTCTGTTTATGAAGAATTTTACCATAGCTTTTTTATTTTATAGGCTTAATACTCATACCGTCTCTGACTTTCAGCAGGGCGGTTGTCACATACCGTTCGTCGGGGCGGATACCGCTGATGACCTGCCGGAGCGTATCGTCCACCAACTGTCCGGGTTCGATATGGCGGTATCGTACGATATTCGAATCGTTCACTATATAGAGGAATTTTCCCAACTGGTCGGTCCCGATAGAGGCGTCGCGCACGAGGACAGCGTCTTTCTGTTCGCTGTAGGGCAAGGTGATTGTAACATACAGCCCACTTTTCAATTCGCCGTCTTTATTTTCGAGATTGGCGCGGACGTTCAGCGTACCGGTCGACAGGTCGACGTTGGGAGAGAGGTAGTCGAGTGTCCCGGTATAACTTTGCCGTCCGTCCTGTCCGAGGCGTATGGAAACATGGGTAGGCATCTTGACGTTCGGATCGTTCTGGTCGGCAATCATTTTCATCCGTATGAACTGGTTGTCTTCGATATTGAAGTTGGCGTACATGATGTCGTCTTTGTATAATGTAGCCAATGTGACGGGTTGGACAGCGCCGTTGATATAGTTGCCCACATCATAGCTTGCACGGGTGACACGCCCGTCGTAGGGAGCCCGGATGTAGCAATAGCCCAGGTTGGTCCGGGCTGTTTTCAAAGCAGCTTCGGCATTATGCACGGATGCCTCCATTTCCGCTGCGGTCGATTCGGCCTGCAAAGACCTGTATTTGGCTGACAGCCCCGCTTTTGGCTGCTTCTTTCATGCGTTCGTAGTTGCTGCGGGCATATTCGACCTGGGCCTTTGCCGTGTTTAGCG
>VOFB01001883.1_pt1 | contig 28370 bp, 42 predicted proteins | sample 5384141 | NCBI WGS metagenome assembly VOFB01 (sample SAMN12384721, study PRJNA508395) | human gut metagenome | isolation source: healthy gut A | host: Homo sapiens | reverse complement strand
GCTCTGCGTACTCTTTTTCAAGAAAGTCCCCGTCGATGATGAGGATATCGTCATCGCAAAAGCCCGCGGGGAGAGCACCCCATCGAAATACGGGATGTTAGCGTGGATATCCGACACGACGAGGACGCGGCGCGGGGTCAATATCCGGTCTCAGGATCTGCGCCGGACGTTCATACACGCGCATCACGCGAACCCCCAAGCTTTCTCTCATCAGCAGAAGCTCTCCGCTGCGCCCGGCTGCGTCGAGAGCTGACGGAAGCCGCAGCGCTTATAAAACTTCAGCGCACGTTCATTATCCGAGGACACCAAAAGGCGCAGGGCATTGCGCTGCATATCCGCATAATCGCGCAGCGGGCGCGCGAGCAGCTGGATGCCGAAGCCCCGGCTGCGGTAATCCTCGCGCAGGTACAGCAGGCTTATCCAGCCATACTGCGCATGCGCGCGCGGCGGGTGTCCATGTCGATAAGGCCGACAGGCTCGTCCTTATTATAAATAATGGAGACGGCTCTGTGATCGTCCGCATGGTGCGAGACGGCGGCGGCGTAATAGGTCTCGGGGACGAAGCCGCGCAGGTCGCCGTGAGAAGTGCGCCACGTGTCGGCATAGCAGGAGATGTAATAGTCCCTGTGCTCGGCGGGGTCTATGTACTCATGGCGCAGGGAGATCTGATTGCCCGGGCGCGCAGCAAGCGCACTGCTCAGGTGGGAAACGTCGTTTATATAGTCGGCGGTGAAGCTGCCCTTATCATAGAACAGGTGCACGACGCCGGTGTTCGACGGGATCGGCAGGTGCTCGGTATCTCCGATGGGGATGCCAAGGACTTCGGAGAGCATACAGCGGATCGCGACGCCGTGGCTGACGACAGCGACGGTGCGGTCAGGGTTATTCGCGGCGATCTCTCTGAGCGCTTCGGACGCTCGGCGCGCCACCTGCAATGCATAGGGTCTCCGCGCCGTCAAGCGAGAAGCGGTCCGGTTCAAATATGAACTCATGCAGCTTTTCAGGGCACCGGTATTCAAGGTTCCCGAAGAACTCCGTCTCCCAAGACCCCATATGTATCTCGCGCAGACGTGCGTCAAGCTGCATCGGGACGCTGTGCCAGCGCGTTATCGCCGAGGCGGTCACGCGCGTGCGGTAAAGGTCGCTTGAATACAGCGCGTCTATCTTCACATGGCGGAAGCGTTCGGCGAGCGCGTCAATCTGCCGCAGGCCGAGCGGGGGTAACGTCCCGTCCCAGTTGCCCTGCATCATGCGGTAAAGGTTGCCCTCGGCCTGTGCGTGTCGTATTATATAAATTTCTGTCATAAGGTTTCCTCCAAACGCTTGACCGGCGAGAACATATAAAGTATAATATAATGACTCGGTGCAGTCAGGCGTCGCGTAAATACACGCTATTATAGCCTGATTTTCCCGCTTATACAAGAGCTGCTTTGTTAAATCGGCGGTTCTTTTTTGAAGAGAAACAGGGTGAGTGGATCAATATGGTCAGAGCGGCGGCATTGGTGTCAGGCGATGGAGCAAAGCTTCAGGCGATCCTTGACTCCATGTATTTTAAAGAAATACCGGATTTTGAGCTGGTTGCGGTCATCTCTTCGGAGAAGGACGCTTACGCCATGAAGCGCGCGCTCAACGCGGGAGTCCCGGCTTATGTGGTCGATCCGGAGCTTTTCCCGAACATGACCAGCCACAGCATGGCGGTCGCGAACAAGCTGAAGGATATGGACATCGAGCTTGTCATCCTCGCGGGCTATGACATGCCGCTGGGCGTGATTCCCTACCAGTTCAAGAACCACATCATCGGCACTTTCCCGGCGCTCTATCCCGCGTTCGAGGACGCGGAGGGCGACGTGCAGCGCGCGGTACTTGAGCGTGGAGTCAAGATAACGGGGGCGACGGCTTACTTTGCCGACGCCGACGGCCGCGTCGGCGGGATAATCCTCCAGCGCGCCATTGAGGTCATGCCGGACGATACGCCGGATTCGCTGCGCCGCCGTGTGCTTGAGGACGCAGAGTGGAAGCTTCTGAGTCAGGCAGTGAGTCTCTACTGCGCGAACCGGCTCTCCATCCGCGGCAACCGCGTGATAATAGAAGCGGAAACGGTAAGTTGAAAATGAAATCCGACGGCGGCTGCATTTTTGCAGCCGCCGCTGTGAATTTCAGGCTAAAAGCCTCGCAGAGTTTTTCGCCGCGCACGGCGAAAAATCAATCAAATACATTTTTGCCGAGGGCGTGTACCTCAGAAAAATACTCTCGCTCAGAGAGTGTCGAGCGAAGCGAGGCGCGGGTCTGAGCGCAAACTTTTTCCCAAAGAACCTTTGGTTCTTGGGGAAGCAAAAAAAACGGAGCGGTCACCCGCTCCGTTTCGTTATATGGTTGAGGACAAAATGAAAAAGATGAAAAACTGTTACTTGCAGTTATTAATATACCCGAAAGATGTTTCGTATTAAACCGCAGAATTGTTTCAGAATTGTTAAATACAAAAAATATTTTCGGCGTTCCCGAAATATTTCCGGGGCAGGTCAGTCAAATGTGATGTTCCACACGCAGTCGGATGGGATCTCGCCCGGTATCGCCGCGAGATACGGCTCCCCCGTCGGGCGCGGGCAGGTAGTATACCGCGAGCTTCGTGCCGAACCATGCGCCTATCGACGCGGCGATGTCTGCGGCGTCCGTCCCGTCGGGCGCGATAAGCTCACTTTATGACCGCCGCTCCGTCCTCGAGATATGCCGCGCATATCCCGCCGCCGCAGGCATACAGTCCTCCGACGAGCTCTTCACAGAAACGGCGCTGGAACTCCAGCGTTGTGTGCGAAGGGCGCATACGGCAGCGATCACTGAGCAGCGCTTCGCGGCGCTGGCCGTACTCCGATGATGAGAGGCTTTGGACAGGAGGAGCAGCCGCCGCAGATTCGGCCTCAAGGCGCCGCCGGTGCAGGGCGCACTCGGTGCCGAGGATGGTCTTATACCATGCGTACAGTGACTTCTCCGCCGGGAGCGTGCAGATGATCTCCGCGCCGCGATCTCGCGCAAGCTCCGCGCTGCGCTCCGTGAGCGTGCGGCCTATACCGCTGCCGCGAAACTCCGGTGCGACCGCGACGGCGTAGATATATCCGCAGGTCTGCACCTTTCCGCTGGCGCTTACAAGCTCCATGCCGGTGACGGCGTAGGCCGCGCCCGCGATCTTTCCGTTTACCTCCGCGACGGCGGCAGTGCCCATATCGGGCAGCAGCTGGAGAAAGGAATTTACGAGTCCCTCGCTGTCGCCGAACACCGCCTGCCACAGCGCGGACATTTCCGGAATATCGCCGCCGCGGTACTCGCGGATAACAGCGTCACTCATCGCGCATCCTCGCCGTGAACTTTCTGACCATGAACTCCGGTTTATACGAGAGCTTCGAGGTGCGCAGGGATTCATGCCCCATGTCGTCCTCGCGGTTCATGTATACAAGCTCCGGGTGGTTCTGCATGACCATGCGCGTAAGCTCGCGGCAGACCATGGGGTGGGCGCCGTTAATGTCGATATCGGCCTTTTCAAAGTGAACGTCAAAGGTATCGCGCCCGGCCATCTCGCCCATGGAAAAGCCGATGATCTTTCCGCCCGAACGCAGCACACCGCCCTCAAGGCCAAGCTTTTCATACACGGCGAAGGCGCGCATTATCGCGTCATGCTCATAGTGGATGCTGCCGTCGAGACGGGCGTAGTTCTCCTCCGTCCACATGTTCAGCATATCGAGGCAGCCTGGGATAAGCTCGCGCGTCAGCGGGACAAAGTCCCAATCGTGCTCCGCCTCGAAACGGTTGCAGTGGTTCTTCTTGCCGTGCAGCGCCTTGCCGGAGTAGGTGGAGAGACTTTTCGGCGGAATAGATATAATCCGCGCAGTCGACGTCCTCGCTGTACTCGAACGCGCCGGGGTACTCCTTATCGAGCATCTCGCGGTGTGCCTCGGTTATGCCGCGCAGCGTCATGGGGTAGCCCTTGAAGCGGGCAAACTCCGTATCGCCTCGACTGCCGGGCGCAGCGGCCCCGTGCCTATCGGGAAAACGAAGGTGGGCTTGCCCTCGTAACGCAGTTTGGTTAGCATCCTGTCCCCGCAGCGGCAGACAAGCTGGCGGTAATGCTTGTCCCAGATATAGATGTTTCCGAAGTTATAGTCAGCGCTCCGGCTGTTTTCGTTCATAACTATTTCGTCCACCCACGCCTTGTCCGCGAGGGTGACGGTTTTGAATTCTACCATAGGATGATTTTTTGCTGTAATACACGCCGTCACAGACGGCTTTGATTTCCTTTCTGAGAGCGCGCAGATCCATGAACGCATCCGGGCGCTTGCTCTGGTCGCGCAGCAGCGCCGAGGGATGAAAGGTCGCCATGACGCGGCGCTGGTCAATATCGAACCACTGGCCATGTTCACGGGTGATGCGGAAGTCCTCTTTTATGATTTTCATTGCGGCGATGCGCCCAAGGCAGACGATTATCCTCGGCTGAACGAGCGCTATCTGGCGCTCTAACCACTGCCAGCAGGCGTCCTGTTCGATGCCGAGCGGGTCGCGGTTCCCGGGCGGGCGGCATTTCACGATGTTCGCGATATACACCTTGCTCCGGTCGAGGTCGATCATCTGAAGCATATCGTCCAGCAGGTGCCCCGCGGGGCCGACAAAGGGTATGCCCTGCTTGTCCTCCTGCTCGCCGGGGCCTTCGCCGATGAGCATTATCTGCGCCTGTTCATTGCCGACGCCGAAGACGAGGTTCCGCCGCGTCTCGCACAGCGAGCAGCCGCGGCAGGCGGCGCAGTCTCGTTTTTAGATTTTCCCCAGCTGTCCATAAGCTATTCCTCCGATGCCGACGCCAGACTCAGCAGCAGCTCGCGCCGGTTGTTGTCGGGGTACTCCATCACGTAGCCAAGCAGGAAGCTCAGCATTTCCCCAAGCTCGCGCCCGCGCAGACCGAGCGCGGCGAGATCGTCCCCGTCGACGGCAAGCTGCTTCATTGAAAAGCACTCGCCGCTTTTTATCACCGCTTTGAGCGCGCGGCAGCTGCTGCCGCCGCAGAGCGCGTCATGGCAGCGCGCGGCGCAGCTGACGCTGTCGACCCCGTACTGGCGCAGGAGCTTTTTCCACTCAAGCGGGCTCCCCGGCGCGGGGGACTCCAGCATTTCACACGCATCATTGCAGCAGCGGATGCTTCGGCTGTCCAGCCGAAGCGCCGTGGAAACTGCTCTGCGCTCCTTATCGCGCCTGCGGCGGTGAGCAGCGCGGCACAGCGCCGCCCAGCGCTCGAGCGCTTTCTTCGGCAGCGCCGCGATGCGGTGCAGCTGCTCTTCCCTCCGGTGCGATGCGCCGGTCAAGGTACTTCGATAAGCCCGAGGGAGATCACCGTGTTGAGCGTCTCCGGCCGGGCGGTGAGGAGTATCTTCTCGACCTCGGTGCTGACCCGCTCCGCGGCAAGTCCCGCAGCGAGGGGCGCTTTCTTCCCGATTGCGGCCAGGGTCGCCGGTTCTATCTCAAAGCCGAGGCGGGAGGAGAAGCGGAAAGCGCGGAGCATGCGCAGCGCATCCTCGTCAAAGCGCTTTTCGGGCGCGCCGACGCAGCGGATGCAGCCGCGGCGGATATCCTCCGCGCCGCCGTAGGGATCGATGATAAGCCCATCTGCGGAGACGGCCATCGCGTTCATCGTAAAATCGCGCCGCATGAGGTCGGTCGTCAGGTCGCCGACGAAGGCGACGCTGCTCGGGTGACGGTGATCGGCATAGTCACCCTCGGGCGGAAGGTCGTGACCTCCGCGCTGCGCGAGCCGATGACGACTGTCACGGTGCCGTGCTTTATCCCGGTCGGCCTTGAGCCGGGGAACACATCCAGCACCTGCTCAGGCAGCGCTGAGGTGCAGATATCCCAGTCCTGCGGGCGCACACCGAGGAGGATATCCCTCACGCAGCCGCCGACGAGATAGGCGGCAAAGCCCCGGGACTGGAGCGAAAACAGTATTTGTCTGACATATTTCGGCGGAGTCACGTTTGCCATTATGCTCTCTCCGGTTTGTTGATAGAAAAGTGACGGGATAATATATACTTGCAAGAAACCCGCGCGCGTATTATAATCAGTACCGCACAAATGATTTTATCATTTTTCCCGCGGCGTATCAATACCATTTCTGTGACAGAATAAAACCATATCTGGAGGCATATATGACTGAATTTGAAAATTTTCTTTCCCCGGCAGGAAAGGGCATCTCATAGGCATAGGCGGGTGTCCATGTCCTCGCTGGCCGAAGTGCTCAACGGCATGGGGCTGAACATCACCGGCTCCGACATGAACGAAAGCTCCAACGTCCTGAACCTCAGGAAGAAAGGCATCCCCGTCGCCATCGGGCACAATGCCGAGAACATCACGGACGACGTTGAATTTGTCGTGCGCACTGCGGCAGTGCATGATGAGAACCCCGGAGATCAAGGCCGCGCATGCCAAGGGCATTCCGGTGTTCGAGCGGACACAGGCTTGGGGCGCGATATCCAGGGCTATGACAACGCCCTGTGCATCTCCGGCACCCACGGCAAGACCACCACGACCTCGATGTGTACGCACATCATGATGGCTGCGGACAAGGACCCGACCGTTATGATCGGCGGCACGCTGCCGCTTCTGAATGCGGGGCACCGCGTCGGCCGCGGCAACACGATAATCATGGAAGCCTGCGAGTACTATAACTCCTTCCTGTCCTTCCACCCGACCGTCGCCGTCATCCTCAACATCGAGGCCGACCATCTGGATTTCTTCAAGGATCTGGCCGACGTGCAGCACTCCTTCCGTGAGTTTGCCGCGAGAGTTCCGGAGTACGGCTATGTCGTTGCAAATCACGACGATCCCAACACCATGGCCGTTGTAAAGGACATTGAGGCCAAGGTCATCACCTTCGGCCTGCACTCCGACGGCCGACGTCTACGCCGAGAACATCCAGTTTATCGGCGCAAATTCCAAGTTCAACATCATGTACAAGGGACATCTGTTCACGGATGTGACGCTGCACGTCCCCGGCATGCACAACGTCAAGAACGCTCTCGCCGCGACCGCCGCTGCGATCTGCCTCGGCGTGCGCCCCAACGCGGTGAAGTACGGCCTTGCCGGCTTCAACGGCGCCGGCCGCCGTTTCGAGTTCAAGGGCAAGTATAACGGCGCGGACGTGTATGACGACTATGCCCACCATCCGGGCGAGCTGAAGGCGCTGCTGGACACGGTCGAGAACCTCAACTACAAGCGCACGGTCGTCGTGTTCCAGCCGCACACCTATTCCCGCACCGCCGCGCTGTTTGACGATTTTGTGAAGCAGCTGCGCCGCCCCGACGTGCTGCTGCTCGCGGAGATATTCGCCGCGCGCGAGAAGAACACCATCGGCATCTCCTCCGCCGCGCTCGCAGATCAGATCGACGGCGCAGTGTTCTGCCCGACCTTCGACGAGCTTGAGGACACCCTGCGCGCGATAGATACTCCTCATATCAAAACAGACTCGTCTGCTCATATTTTTCCGGAAAGCGCTGAGGTACTCAAAGCAGTCCTCGGGCGTGTGCAGTATTCCGTGAGCGGCGCAGGTGTCCCGGAAGAGCGCCATGAGCTTTCTTTCGTTCGGGCTTGGCAGCGAATATGCATTCCCGTAACGCTCGATATAGCGCTGCTTCAGCCCCGGAAGTGCCTGTCCAGTGCGGGCGTAATAATACCCCTGTCCCCGTCGCGCAGCGTCAGCCCCATGCCGAAGCAGACGATGCCCTTGACGCCCACCCTGACGCACTCGCTGAGAGCAGCGCAGATGTTCTCCTCAGTGTCGTTGATGAACGGCAGCACCGGCGAGAGCCACACGACCGTCGGAATGCCGCGCCTGTGCAGCTCCTCGAGTACCTCGACGCGCCGCTTCGTGGTACACACGTTCGGCTCGACGATGCGGCAGGAGTTCTTCATCGGCGGTCGTCAGCGTCATCTGCACGACACATTTTGACGCGCGGTTTATTTCATCGAGCAGGTCGATATCCCGAAGCACCCGGTCGGATTTCGTAAGCAGCACTGCGCCGGAAGCCGTAGTGCAGGATGATTTCAAGGCAGCGCCGTGTCAGGCGGGAGCGTCTCTTCGCAGTGCATATACGGGTCGGACATCGAGCCGGTCGAGATCATGCACGGCTTACGCTTTGACCGCAGCGCCGCCTCCAGAAGCTCGGGCGCGTTTCGCTTGACCTCGACGTCCTCGAACGGGTGCGCGAACTGATAGCAGCGGCTCCTGCTGTCGCAGTAAATACAGCCGTGGGTACAGCCGCGGTAGATGTTCATCCCGTATCTCCCGCCGCTGCCGGTCAGTATTCCCTTGGCGTCAACAAAGTGCATATAAGCTGCTCCCGATGTGTGTTATGGGATTTATTGTAACATAAGTTTGGGAAGATTTCCATATATGCGGCAGGCTTGAAAGGGTTTCGGAAATATACTATAATGGATATAGATGGTTCGATGCGGCTGTATTGGAAAAGGATAACAGCATGAAGAAATATCGTGTTTCGAAATTTACAAAAATATCATCATAATAGACTTGGTAATCCTGTTGGCAGCACTCGCTTTAGACATTTTCTTGATATTCCAAGGACATGAGGAAGTGAGCTTCAAAACCTTTTTATTCCAGCAGTGGTATTTCTTATTGAATTGCATGTGGTATCTATATGATGTGTACGGGCATATCAACATATAAATTCTCGATATCGTACTCAGGAATAACGATGTATGAGCCAAAGCATACATATGAATTTGCCTGGGACGACTTTTGGGACTACGGTATAGCCATTGCCAATGTATCGTCGCCCGACACGCAGAATACATTTTGGATCTATTTTGCCAAGCGATGCCTCCGGGATATCGAGAAATGCGTTTTCATGCGGAAGCTTGAAAAAGAAGCGCGGATTACATAGCTTATTTCCAATACAGTCCGGAGCTATACGCAGAGGTAAAGCAGTATATCCCCGCGCAGATGAGAGAGCAGATAGACTGGGAGCTTGAGCCGTGGATAGAAAACATGACGTTCACGGAGAAAAGGATCAATCGGTGAAGATGATGGGAAAATATGCGGTGCTGAAAAAAGAGTTTGAGTTCTTGGCACGGGACTACGGCTTTGAAATAAATATGACGCAAAAAGCATGGAGCATATTATTTTATCATTTTGGGCAAATCCAAACAAAAAATTATGGTCATCTATGACGAACAAGTCAATGAAAAACCAATCAGCATCCGCGTATATGACGCCGATTCGTTCAGTTTTGATGCCATAGAATACAAAGATGAATTTGACCAGAGCTGCGGAACGCCTCGGGAAAAAATCCGTCGCGCAGCCGTGTGGCTGGGCAGCGCCATTGCGGATAGGAGTATCACGGTGTAAACATCGACTTGGTTTGGAACAAAGCGAAAGGGGCCGGGTCGCGGCTCCCACCTTGCTTCGCGTCCAGCAGGGATTCGCCCGCTCAGCTACTGGGGCATATGGCGGTGTGAAAAAGTTATCCGCTATCCAAAACATCAGACGCACCCAACAAATACTCAGACGCGAATCCAGCGGAGCGATTCGCGGCTGACGTGGCTGGGATGGCGGGATTCGAACCCACGATATCAGAGTCAAAGTCTGGTGTGTTACCATTACACTACATCCCAATATCGGGGCAAAATCAACGGGGATCGGGATCACTCCCAATCCCCGATTTCGTGGGGTGGGATAAAGGGGTTCGAACCCTCGACACCCGGAACCACAATCCGGTGCTCTCCCAGCTGAGCTATACCCACCATAGATCTGAAATGGTACGCCAAGAGGGATTCGAACCCCGGCCTACTGCTTAGAAGGCCGCATCCCAAATGTGGAGCGGGTGATGGAATCGAACCCACGTATCCAGCTTGGAAGGCTGGTGTTCTACCATTGAACTACACCCTTCGCATGGCTGTTCCTCCCATTCAGCCCTGAGATAATACCATATCTTAGGGCCAAATGTCAACAGCTTTATGCAAAAATCTTAAAAATGTTCTGTCTTACTTATTATAGCTGCGCAGGAACTGACGTGTGCGCTCCTCGGTCGGGTTCTCGAGGACCCTCGACGGAGGCCCCTGCTCGACGATGACGCCGCCGTCCATGAAGATAACATCGTCCGATACGTCATGCGCAAAGGCCATCTCATGCGTGACGATTATCATAGTAGTGTCCTTCTCGGCAAGGCCGCGGATGACCTTGAGCACCTCGCCGGTAAGCTCCGGGTCGAGAGCGCTCGTCGGCTCGTCAAAGCAGAGAATGTCCGGTTCGAGCGCGAGAGCGCGCGCGATCGCGACGCGCTGCTGCTGGCCGCCGGAGAGCTGATGCGGGTAATAGCCCGCGCGGTCAGCAAGCCCCATCTGGCTGAGAAGCTCCATGCCGCGGTCATTGATGCCCTTTACTATCGCCTTGGGATCGGCCTTGTACACCTCGGTGTTCCTGGCCTGAAGCTTCGGCGCGAGGGTCACGTTTTTCAAGCGCGGTGTACTGCGGGAAGAGGTTGAAGCTCTGGAACACGAGCCCGAAGTGCAGGCGGTTTTTCCTGATCTCCGCGTCGGTGAGCTTTTTTCTCGGCGCTGTCGTCAAACAGGACATGCTTGCCGGCCTCGGTGTTCACGGTGATCCTGCCGGAGCTCGGCATTTCAAGGAAGTTCAGGCAGCGCAGCATAGTGGTCTTGCCGCTGCCGGAGGAGCCGATGATGCTCAGCGCCTCACCCTTATTGAGGGAGAAGCTGATGCCCTTGAGGACGTCCAGCGCATCAAAGCTCTTTTTTCAGGTTTTCAACTTCAGGGCATTATTGCCATGGGACGCCTCCTTATCTAAAGTAGCTGAGCCGACGCTCAATGTAGTTGAACAGCAGCGTGAGTACGCCGACAAACAGCAGGTAGTAAACGCCGGTGTAGAACAGCGGCCATGTGATGCCGTCGGACTTCATGAACGCTTCGCCCGCCTTGGTAAGCTCGATGATGGCGATGATGCGCGCAAGCGAGGTGTCCTTCACGAGGGTGATGATCTCATTGCTCATGGGCGGGACGATGCGCTTTATCATCTGGAAGCAGCGTGACCTTGAAGAAGATCTGCGTCTTTGTCATGCCGAGGACTTCACCGGCCTGCGCGCTGTCCCTGCGGGACGCCCTCAATGCCGCCGCGGTAGATGACGGAGAAGTAGCAGGCATAGTTTATCACAAACGCCACCGTGCAGGTCAAGCAGGCGCTTTGCGCCCCATATGTTCTGGCCGAACCAAAGGCCGGGGCCATAATAGATAATGATGAGCTGAAGCATCAGCGGCGTGCCGCGGATGATCCAGACGATTATATTCGTCAGCGCGCTTATCGGGCGGAAGGCGGCAAGCCCCGGCGAGCTCTTGGCAAGGCGCGAAAACGGCGCCCATTTGCTCATAGAGCCGAAGGCAATCACAAGCCCCAGCGGGCAGCGCGAAAAGCAACGTCAGCGCAAAGAGCTTCGCCGCCGTGCCGAGACCTGCGAGCAGGCTCATGGTTACAGTCCAAAACATGAGGATTCTCCTTGAAAAATTATTTGTATCTTGAGGCGCCCCAAAGGCGAGCCGGCGGTCTGCCGGTTCGCCCCTGGGTATTAATCTGCGAAAACTTTTATCAGCCGTTGGTGACGACGACCTGAGCGTTGTTGCAGTAAGCGTTGGTGCACTGCATTGCGTTCAGACTTCACTCGTGAGGGTCATGCCGTTCCAGACAACATCGATGCTCTTGGCGCCGAGCTCCATGATCTTGTTGTCCCAGTCGATCTCGATGAACTGGATCTCAACGCCGAGCTTCTCAGCGACCAGTTTGCCATGTCAGCGTCAAAGCCGATCCATTCGCCATTCTCATCCTTGTAGTCCATCGGCTCGAAATCGGTGATGCCGACGATGAGGGTGCCCTTGTTGTCCTTGATGTAGGCAACGTCGCCGTCATCAGCGTAGCTGAAACTTCCTCGGCTGCGGGCTGCTCGACAAGGCTCTCCTGCACGCCGTAGGTCTTGGCTATCTCAAGCATGGTGCCGTCAGCATAGGCCTCAGCGAATACGCTGTTGATGAAGTCTGCCAGGTCGCTGCCCTTGCGGCAGCCGACGCCGTATTCCTCGGTGGTCAGCTCATCGCCGAGCTTCATGTCGGGGTAGCTGGTGCCTTCGCCGATCATCGCGCCGGCCATCAGCAGGTCGATTATCGCGGCATCGGAGGTACCGGCGGCGACTTCCATCAGAGCCTTGCTCTGGGTATCAACACTGACGACGTTCCAGCCGTTTTCAAGAGCGACGGCCTCACCGGCGGAACCGGCTTCAACAGCATAGACGAGATCGTCCGCACTCTTTTCCTCAGCCGCGGGGCTTCGGTAGCAGCTTCCGTTGCGGCGGGAGCCTCGGTAGCTGCGGGGGCGGAGCTCTGTCCGCAGGCGCACAGTGCGAACACCATAGCGGCGGCAAGTATCATAGCAAGAATCTTTTTCATTTTCAAGTCCTCCTTATCAGCGGGGTTGTTTTTCAGTACGGTAGTATAATAACACATTAGTGAAATAAAGCAAGAGGAAATTTTGGTTTTATCTGTGCAATTTTGTACAGATAAAACCAGGGCTTATTTCATTAACGCAACAAGAAAACTTGCGGCTGTGGTCGAGAGGAAAGTCACGCTTATCATCCCGCAGATGACCATCCGGTTGCCGATCTCGCTCATGAGCAGCGAACGCTTGTGCTCATCCACAACGAGCCTGTATATCACATCCTGCGAAATGAGCATGTTGAGCGGGAAGCCTATCATTATATTCATGCCGAGCGCGATGCCCATATACGGTGAAAAGCCCAGCATACGCCCGACAAGCGCTGACAGCAGCGTGATGGCTACGAGGTCGGTAAACAATATGAGCAGCAGCGGCGGCAGCATCTGCGTGAACATCTGCGGCGTTGTCGTCGAGAAGCCTGCGAGCACGACCGCCATCAGCAGGAAGAACACGAAGCCCTCGCTCTTCGACGCGCTCAGCTCGTTTTTCCCGAGTATCCCGAGACGCGAGAGCAGCAGCCCAAGCAGCAGGCACAGCACATAGCGCGGCAGCCCCGTGAGCATCCCGAGCCGGGACGCGATCCACGACACCGCGTAGAGCTTCAGCAGCGCCCCGTATTGCAGCGTGATACCCCGGCGCTCGCCGCTGTGTGGCTTCGCTTCAGCGTCCTCATGCTTTTCCGGGAGCGTCTCACCCGAGGCGAGCAGACGCGCGGCCTCCTTCTTTATGCACAGCGTTGCCGCCGGGCCGCCGACGAGCGCCTGCGTCGTCATTATGAGAACCGAAAGCGTGATTATCTGCTCATAGCCCAGAGCGCGCGCCCGCTCCTGAACGATCAGCGCCGCGGCCATGCCGCCCGGCAGACCGCCGATCGCCGTGTTTACTCCGTATATCCCGCCGACAACGGAGAAGAGTGCAAGCAGCTGCCCGGCAAAAACCAGCACCGCCAGCAGAGCAACGCGCCAGTTGGAGACAAACTTTGAGATGTCCATCGACGCGCCCATGTTGACGATGACCATCATCATTACCGCTGCGGGCAGCTCGCCGAGGCCGGAGCTCTCAAGCAGATCCCCAGGCAGTACGCCCGCCCAGCAGCAGAGCATATAGGCAAGCCCCGCGAAAAGCACGGCGGGGACTGCGCCGCGCGTGAAGTGCGTGAGCACATCGCCGAGGGCAAGCAGAAGCAGTATGACAAGCCCGCTTTGTAAAACATCAAATTCCAGCATCGGCTTTTCCCTCCAAATAATAAACTGAACTCATGTATTTTAGCAGTATCTGCGGAATACCGCAACTATTCTTTGACATAGCCGGTCACAAATTGTATAATTAGGCCACAAGATGTACTGGAGGTGTGCAGATGAATGTTGAAAAAAAGCAATAAGGAATCTGGAGCTGAGAGGCTTCGGCGTGAAGCACTTTGCTTCCGCGCAGGAGGCCGCAGACTATCTGACAGGCGCGATAAAGAATTGCAGCGTCGGCATAGGCGGCAGCCAGACGATAGACGCCCTCGGCATATATGACACGCTCACTGAAAGCTGCGAGGTCTACTGGCATTGGAAGACCCCGGCGTACAGACACAGGCCGCGTCGACGGATGTTTATCTCAGCAGCGCCAACGCCATCAGTGAGGACGGCGAGATACTGAACATCGACGGTACCGGCAACCGCACGGCAAGCCTGATGTTCGGGCACAAAAAGGTCTACATCGTCGCCGGGACAAACAAGATATGCCCCGACTTTGAGTCCGCGCTATACCGTGCGCGCAACGTCGCAGCCGTGCAGAACTGCCGCCGCTTCCCCGATAAGAACACGCCCTGCAAGATAGACGGCAAGTGCCACGACTGCCGCAGCCGCGACCGTATATGCAATGCGCTTGAGGTACTCTGGGGGCCGATGAACAGAATGGAAACCGAAATCGTCCTCATTGACGGGGACTATGGAATGTAAGGAGAAAAGAAAATGAGCTTTATAAGACGCAACGGAGAGACAGCGCCCATTTATAAGGAAATGTTCGGCGGCCCGGGTGAGGCCGAAATGCACCGCATCCTCCTCGGCGCGGACGAAATGAGCGGCAAGGGCAGACTCTTTAACCACATCGTGCTGCACCCCGGCTGCGGCTTCGGCTGGCATGTACACGACGGCGACAGCGAGACATATTACATTCTTCGCGGCGAGGGCGAGTATAACGACAACGGTACTCTCCTCACGGTCGGCGCGGGAGACGTCACCTTCGTTGCTTCCGGCGAGGGGCACAGCATCCGAAACACCGGCGAGGGCGATCTGGAATTCATCGCACTTATTCTTTATAAATAAGCGTAATTGTGAACTTGACAACCGGTTTCTCGGCATTGATTACTGTATAATATCAACAAACAGCAATTCAGCGATTGACTTTCAGGAGTCATACAGATAAAATATATCTGTTGTGTAAATTCCTTTTCAGGCAATTTATGCGGCATACAACTGTTTCCAAAAGATTTTAATATATAGAGGTGGACAAATGTATAAGGTAGTAACTAAGCGCTTTCTGAACGAGGCAAAGACTATCTGCCTGTTCGAGATCGAAGCTCCGCTTGTCGCAAAGCATGCGCAGGCGGGTCAGTTCGTCATCTTCCGTCTGGATGAGCAGGGCGAGCGTGTCCCCGTCTCCGTAGCGGGCTGGGACAGAGAAAAGGGCACCGTCACCGTCATGGTGCAGGCCGCCGGCCGCACCACGAAGATGCTCCACACCGTTGAGCAGGGCGACTATATCTCCGACTTCGTCGGCCCCTCGGCCGCGCGACCGAGATGGACGGGCTCAAGAAGGTCTGCGTTGTCGGCGGCGGCGTCGGCTGCGCGATCGCTTACCCCATCGCAAAGAGATGCACAAGAAGGGCATCGAAGTCACTTTCATCGGCGGCTTCAGAAGCGCGGATATTGTCATCCTCAAGGATGAGCTGAAGGAAGCTTCCGACAAGCTCATCATGTGTACCGACGACGGCACCTACGGCGAGAAGGGCTTCACCACCCAGTACCTCAAGCAGGAGATCGACGCGAACATCGCCGAGGGCAAGCCCCAGTTCGACCGCATCGCCATCGGCCCGGACATAATGATGAAGTTCCTTGCCGACACCACCCGCCCCTACGGCATAAAGACCATCATCTCCCTCGACCCGATCATGGTCGACGGCACCGGCATGTGCGGCGGCTGCCGCGTCATCGTCGGCGGCGAGACGAAGTTTGCCTGCGTCGACGGCCCTGACTTCGATGCGCACGAGGTCGATTTCGATTCTCCTCAAGCGCGCGGCGTTCTATAAGGAAGAGCAGGATGAGGAAGCAAAGCATATTTGCAGAATGACGGGAGGACACCGCAATGGCTAATATGAAAATGACCAAGAACCCCATGCCCGAGCAGGATCCGGTACTCCGCGCCGGTAACTTCGACGAGGTTGCTCTTGGCTACACTCCCGAAATGGCAATAGACGAGGCAAAGCGCTGCCTCAACTGCCGCGATCCTCACTGCCGCATGGGCTGCCCCGTCTCCGTGCGTATCCCCGAGTTCATTGCCAAGGTCGCCGAGGGCGACTTCGACGCGGCGTATGAGATCATCACCTCCACCAACTCCCTGCCTGCCGTCTGCGGCCGTGTCTGCCCGCAGGAGAAGCAGTGCGAATCTAAGTGCGTGCGCGGCATCAAGGGCGAGAGCGTCGGCATTGGCCGTCTTGAGCGCTTCGTCGCGGACTACCATATGAATAAGGAAGTCAAGGACGAGGTCAAGGTCCCCGAATCCAACGGCCACCGCATCGCGGTCGTCGGCTCCGGCCCCGCGGGTCTGACCTGCGCGGGCGACCTGAGAAAGATGGGCTACGACGTCACCGTTTACGAAGCTTTCCATAAGTCCGGCGGCGTTCTGGTGTACGGCATCCCGCAGTTCCGTCTGCCGAAGGAGATAGTCGCAAAGGAAATAGATAACCTCAAGGCCATGGGCGTGAATATCATCAATAACGCCATCGTCGGCAAGTCCGAGACCGTGGACGAGCTGTTCGCGGACGGCTACGAGGCCGTGTTCATCGGCTCCGGCGCAGGTCTGCCGCAGTTCCTGCACATCCCCGGCGAGAACCTGCTGGGTGTGTACTCCGCAAATGAGCTGCTGACCCGCGTCAACCTCATGAAGGCATACCGCGATGATTACGATACGCCGATAAAGCACTTCCACCGTGTCGCCGTCGTCGGCGCGGGCAACGTTGCGATGGACGCGGCGCGCGTTGCGAAGCGTCTGGGCGCGGAGCATGTGTACATCGCATACCGCCGCGGCCGCGACGAGCTGCCTGCCCGTAAGGAAGAAGTCGAGCATGCCGAGGCCGAGGGCATCGAGTTCCAGCTGCTGAATAACCCCGCGGCAATCCTCGCGGGCGAGGACGGCCACGTTACCGGCATCGAGCTTCAGAAGCAGGAGCTCGGCGAGCCCGACGAAAAGGGTCGCCGCAAGCCCGTGCCCGTGCCCGGCAGCAACTGGATCCTCGACGTTGACACCGTCGTCATCGCCATCGGCACCAGCCCGAACCCGCCTGATCCGCAACACGACCGAGGGTCTGACCTTCACCCGCAAGGGCGGCATCGAGGCCGACGAAGGCGGCGTAACCGCACGCGAGGGCGTATTTGCCGGCGGCGACGCTGTCACCGGCGCTGCCACCGTTATCCTCGCAATGGGCGCAGGCAAGGCCAGGCGCGAAGAGCATCGACGAGTACATAAAGAACAAGAAGTAAACAGCCTTATATAGCAAAAACAGCGGCATAACATGCCGCTGTTTTTTGCTTGCGTTTTGCGCAAGGCTGTGCTATAATAATCCAGCCGATGCAGGGTTGGTATATCGGTATTACTCTAGCTTCCCAAGCTAGCTAGGCGGGTTCGACTCCCGTACCCTGCTCCATAAAAATACCTCAGTCTTTAAGACTGAGGTATTTTTATGGAACAAAGAAAGAGGAAGGGAGGCGAACGGGAGCGGTAGTGAATGGAGCGCCGGGGGAAAAGCACCATGCCGCTGCCGGGGGCAGATGAAGGCATGGCGCTTTTTCCGCAGCCGCAGCTTTTGCAAGGCTATGCGAACGCAGACTTGCAAAAGCTAAATGCGGCAAGGTGGATTTGTTTCAACCCGAGGTGGCCTGCCGCGCACGGCAGGTCGACTCCCGTACCGCTTGCCGCCTCCCTCCCCTCACGCCGAGAGATGGTGGTGCGAGCCGGAGAGAAGATGACGCCATATCAGCTTTGAGGAGTCGATAATATACCGGCAGTCCGTCTGCACGGTGCCCGCGCCCTTGAGATAGTGCTCATGCAGGGCGTCGACATCATGTATGCCGCGGAGCTTCTGCTCTCCGCGCGCCGCAAGTTTCAGATGCTCCACGAAATTCGCGTGGAGCTGCTTTCATATTGGATATGCTCCGCCATCGAGCCGCCGAACACACTGTTGTGCGGATAGGTGAAGCTGTCAACGGCATAGTGGATAAGCGTACCGAGCGAAAACCACTGCCACAGGGAGTGTACACCGCTGTTTGAGAGCCGGTGCATGAGCTTATGGCGGTGCTTGCTGGAATTATCCGCATGGTGGCCGTGCAGAAAACTCATGCTTTATAGAGCCGCGCGCGTATGTAAACGGGTTTATATCCGGCTCGACGCAGCCGAACAGGAACGCGAGCCGCTGTACGCCGCTGAGCTTTGCGTCCTTCTGCGCAAGCAAGAGCTTGCCTATCTGCAAATGATCCTTTTTCTTCATAAGAGCCTCCTGCGGTCTTACCGCAGTGCATGGTATACCCTTATCCGCGCAATGGTCAAGCAGATTTTATGAACAATTTAATGTAAAGAGCCGCCCTATGCGTCTTACATAGGGCGGCGTAAATCTTCATATTCCGTTTTATTCAAGCCCGTTCAGGGAAAACTCAAACTGCATCGCAAGCGCACGGAACAGCTCGCGCATGACCTGCTCCGATATTCCGCGGATATCGAGCCCTGAGATGGAGCCGATGATCTTTTCCTGTTCTTCTTCCGGGACCTTAAATGCACTCATAGTCATAGCGAGGAAGCGGCTCAGCTTCTTTCAAGCGTAAAATACTTATCGCATTTGCGCGCCATATAGCCACGCATTATCCCCTGCCGTGCCTATTTCAAGCTCATAAAAATCGCTCTCGGTATAACCGGGCAGATACGGCGAAAAAGATGTGATACAATTCCTCGGAGGTATGCTCATGAATATAATCCATGGCCTCCTGATGCGTATAGGCCTCAAGATATATCTCGCGCAAGTTCTCGTTAAAAGCTCCGTCAGCGTCATCTGTATGGGTCTCCACCGCATATACAAAACACTGGTGAAGCATTCTCCCCAGCGATCTTTTCGCGCCACTCCGAACTGATTGCCGAACATAAACTCTACGAGCTCGACCAGTACTCCGTCCTTTGCGCGGAATATATTCTGAAAGCTACTTGCCGAGACATCCGCCTCACGAATGATCTCCGCAACGGTCGTACCCTTGTATCCCTTTTCAAGAAACAGCCTTACACAAGCGGTAGTATCCGCTTCTTCGCCGGAAGACTGCGCTTTGTTATAGCCATGCCGTCAACCCCTTTCCCTGCAGCTTGCCATTCAAATCTTGACGGCTTTATACTACAACATTTTTTGCCTCATTGAAGACTCTTTATGCTCTTTATCGCATCGGCTATGTACTATACCATATTTTTTACAAGCAAAAAAATCCCTGTTTCCTCAATGGAAACAGGGATTTTCAGTTTATTATCAGTCCTTATTCCGTTTCGGGCAGAGCCGGTGCGGACTGCTTTGGGGCTTACCGAGCAGGAGCGTCAGCACACCGAGACCGAGCGGCACGGCGACGAGGCCGGTAATGAAGCTGAGTCCGGTACGCAATAGACGATCCGCCACGCCAGAAGGCCAATCGGAAGCTCCGCAAAATAGCAGGGCGCTTTCCTGAGCGCGCGGCGCCAGATAAGCATGCCGATGAAAAGCTCAGGAAATCACCGGAGAAGCAACGATCGCCGCGGCATAGACGAGCAACAGCACGAAGGCAAGCCGCAGCCCTATGCGCGTTATCATCAGCAGCACCGCCGCGATCAGTCCGGCCAGCACCGCGAAGCCGATGCCGAAGGCTCTGGCATAGTCGCCGAAAGCCGCGCCGTAATACTTGGAGTCGAGCTTTTCCCACATCGGGGTGAGCCACAGCAGAACGAACGCCACAGCCGCCGCGCCGAGATAGCTCAGCCGACAACGCTGAGCGCCTTTGCCGACGCTTTTATGAACAGGCGCGGACGCGTTCTCTATCTCCTCGTACACCTCAGCGGCGGAGAGCACCGACTTCGGCGCGCTCACCTGAGCACTGCTGCCATAGTGTACCGTGCCGCCGATCTTTGCGCTGTCGCTTATCACGATCTTATCAGCACTCAGATACAGGTCCCCGCCGATGCTGCCGTCGATGACGACGGAGCTTGCGGCAATGTACGCGCTGCGCTCCACGCTGCCCCTTATCTCAACGGTGCTGCCCGCGGCGAAAAGGTCGCGTCCTACGTTTCCGTATATGTACATTATTGCCCGCGGCAAAGGCGTCGCTCTCTCAGCGTCCCCGCTAAAGACGAGTTGGTTGCCCGCTGCCATAAGGTACTCGCAGACGCCCTGTACCTGCACATCGCTGCCCGCGGCGAACTGCACGCCCTGACCTGCGCCGAGCTATCCACACTGCCGCCGCGGTGAACAGGGAGCCGTCATAGCTGCCGAGCGGCGCTGCCCTCAGCAAAGCCAGCGCCGGAGGCATCCGCAAAGGCGGGGCTGGTCATCGCCGTCAGCATTGCCAGCGTCAGAACGAGCGCCAGCACAAATCCGATCTTTTCATTTTGTCCTATTCCTCCATCTCTTGGTTCGTTATACTCTTAACATAAAACTATTTGCATTAATTGTCAACAGATATCGGCTGCATGAATTTATTAATTTTCATTAAAAGGCGCAGCTGCAAATGCCAATTTCGACCGGGTCTTGAAAAAGTCACAATTTTAATATATGCTTGGAATGTAAAATCTGCCTACGAAAGAGGTCGATCAAATGAAAGCTCAGAAATTTATTGCCATATTGCTGGCGCTGCTTTGTCGGCGGCGCTGTTCCCCGCGGCCTACGCTCAGGAACCGGAGATGCCGTCCGAGGTCGCGACCGAAGTCCCGGCTACCGAAACGCCGTCTGCCGAGCCTACAGCCGCGCCCACTGAGACGCCGTCCGTGGAGCCTACGGTCGAGCCGACCGCGTCTCCGGCAGTATCGCCTACCGCCACGCCGGCTGCTACACCATCGGTGCCGGTAATAACCAAGCAGCCCACCGGGGAGACGCTCAAAGCCGGTGAGTCCGCCATGTTCATCGCCCGCGCGGATAATTATTCATGGTGCGCATGGCGCTTTTACGACAAGAACGGCACAGAGATAGTCTTTGACAAGATATGGGGCTACTTCCCCGATCTCCGCCTCAGCGGCGGCAACAGCGAGGTGTTCACCATCTCAAACGTCCCTCAGGGCATGAACGGCTGGTCGGTAGCCTGCCTGTTCAGCAGTGAGGACGGAGAGTGGGAGTACACTGACGCGGCAAAGATAACCGTCACCGCCGCGGCTTCGCCCTCTCCCAAGCCCACCGCGACGCCGAAGCCGAGCGCATCTCCGTCAGCCACGCCCGCGCCGTCGGCAAGCGTCTCACCGAGCGTTTCTCCGTCCGCCACTGCCCTGCCGTCTCCGACGGCGAGCGCCGCTCCCGTTAAGGAAGCAAGCGCCGGGGCACTTATCACCGCCGCCGTTATCAGCATCATGGCGATAATCGCCGCAATTATCGCGGCAATCGTGATAAGCTCCAAACGCAATAAGAAGAAGTCCAAGCACTCGAAACACTAACACATACTCTGCCGAAGCACTCTCCGACTGTTCGGAGAGTGCCGTTTTTTCTTTTTACCACACCAACCACCGCGAAAAGCGCTTTTTCCAGCAATGTTCACAAGTCATTATTGATTTCTTGCCCCGCTGCTGGTATAATATTAACACGTTATGTAACCCTTTTGAAAGTGGGTGTGACCATGAACTCTGTCGGGCTGCTTCTCCCGATAATTATCATCCTTGCCGTCGTCGCGGCGCTCGTGATCTCCTGGTTCGTCGCCGGTGAGTTCTTCAGGATCGCCGAGGACAAGGGCTACCATGAGCGCAAAGTATTTCTGGATATCGTTCCTTCTCGGCTTTGTCGGCTACTTGCTGATAGCCGCCATGCCCGACAGAAGCGTGGGGCAGAGCGTCGTCAGCAATGACGAGCTGCCCGATCTTTAAGGAGGGGCAGCCATGGCGGAAAGATATACAAGGCTTTATACCCTGCCGGAGAATCTCTATACGGAGGGTGCGCCGCTCGTCATCGCAGCGGGGGCGCTGCTCAAGGATAACCAGACCGGGAAGGTGCTGGCACAGCTCAAGTACCGCTCCATATGCAGCCGTCCCATCCGCGCAATAAAGGTGCTCATCACCGGTACGATATGGCTAAAGCCGTCGTCTGCCGGGAAGAGCACCAGTACCTCGACCTTTGAGATAGGGCGCGATGAATACTGGGGCTCGAAGGAGGCCGTCTACCTGCCCGACCGCTCGGTGCGTTCCTACTCTGCGGCGGTGCTCGCGGTCTACTATGCCGACGGCGGCAGCTACGTCTCCGACTCTCAGCGCTGGGAGCCGCTGCAGGAGCAGCCGGGACTCGACACGAAGCTCTGGGACAAGGAGCTTGCAGCAGTACCGGATAGACACCACGCCGAAGAGCGCCTTTGTGCCCATGCGCCAGAAGGACCTGTGGCTGTGCGCCTGGTGAGATAAAACCGCGACGGCGAGCGCTGCCATGTGTGGGCAGGAGCTGGACGCGCTCATTGCCAAGCTCGATGTTGACCGGCTCCGCGAGGAAAAGACTGAGCGTCTCCGCCGCGAAGAGGAGCACGCCTCCGCCGTCGACGCCGTGCGTGACGCGCACGCGAAAAAGGCTAAGAAGATCGCTCTTATTGCCGTGCCCATCGCGCTCATCGCAGCGGCGGCCATAGTTTTCTCCGTGGGTATCCTCCAAGAACGCCCGCGCCTATGACGATGCTCGCCCTGCTCGACGCCGGGCGCTACAATGAAGCCGACGTTGCTTTCACAAAGCTCGGCAATTATAAGGACAGCGCCGAAAAGGCCGAGGAGGCCGCAGGCAAGGGGCAGGAGAACACCGCCTACACCAAGGCCTGCAAGCTCCTTGAAGACGGCAGCTTTGACGAAGCGCACGATGCGTTTATCGCCCTCGGTGATTATGAAGACGCCGCCGAGAAGGCGCTCGAAGCGCTGTATCAAAAAGCTGGCAAGCTTCTTGAGGACGGCAGTTTTGACGAAGCGCAGGCGCTCTATACCGAGCTCGGCGATTACTGCGACAGCGCGGAAAAGGCCGACGGCTTCGTCCTGCGCAGGGTCAGCATGACGACGAGCTATGACGAGAGCTGCTCCGGCCCCTGACAACGACCTATGCCTATACAAGCGACGGTGTTCTGCTGTCCGAGACACGGCTGTACCCGAGTACCCCTCGATGGATGACCAGACCTATGAGTACGAATACGCGCCCGACGGCAGCTACACCCTCACGCGCGATCAGGTCTCCTCCGTCTATGACGATCATGGGAACCTGCTCGGTCAGGGCGGCGTGTTCCAATATGACTATGTGTACGAATACTATGATGACGGGACTATGTCCTCCTGCACCGCTCTTGCCGAGGGTAGTGAAGACACGCTCTGGATCGAGGAGTACGACCGTCACGGCAGTATGGACAGATACATCGAGGCCGACGGCACGGCTTACGACTTTGTGAACACCTATAGGGGGGATCTCCTGTACCAGCAGGATAAGTACGATGCGAACGGCGCGCTGGTCGGCAACATCAAATACGAATATGACGGCGATGGCCGTCTCACGAAAAAGACCGTCATAGAAAACGGCAATGTCAGCAAAGCCGTTGTGACAGATTTCGTCTACGGCTATGTCTACGCGCCCGACGCGAAGGCCGCCGAGGAAGCGAAGAAGGCCGCGGAAGAGGAGGCAAAGCTCGCCGCAGAGGCCGCCGCGCAGAGCGAAGAAGCGGACAGCGCGGAAGATGCGGCGGAGACCGCCGAGCCTGAAGTCACCGCGGAAGCCGTGCAATAGACACGCAATTACAGATTGGAAAAAGCCTCGCAGAGTTTTTTGCCCGCAGGCAAAAAAAATCAGTCAAATACATTTTTTTCTCCGGCGGCGTGTACGTCGGAGAAAATACTTCTCACGAAGTGAGTGTCGAATTGTCCGCTTAAAGCGGACAATGAGGCGCAGAACGGAGGCAGCCCCTTTTTTTTTGCCAAAGAACCTCTAAGAGGTTCTTTTTGGCAAAAAAGATATGTTTACAGTTCATTCACTTGACTTCGGGTGTCAAGTGTGTTAGTCTAATCGAGGATACATTGACGCTGCTCTGTCGGCTGCTGTTCCCACCGGGAACCGGGCACACGACAGGCAGTATATTTTTTTTGCGAAAGAGGAATTGATTCAAAATGGCAGATTACGACGTAATAGTTATCGGCGCGGGCCCCGGCGGTATCTTCTCCGCTTATGAGCTGGTCAAGGCAAACCGCGGTCTCAAGGTCGCGGTGTTCGAGCTTGGCCGTCCGCTGGATAAGCGCAGATGCCCCATCGACGGCAAAGATCAAGTCCTGCGTCAAGTGCAATATCTGCAATATAATGAGCGGCTTCGGCGGCGCGGGCGCTTTCTCCGACGGTAAGTACAACATCACCAACCAGTTCGGCGGCACGCTCTATGAGCACGTCGGCAAGCAGGAAGCGATCGACCTCATGATGTACGTCGATGAAATAAACCGCACCCACGGCGGCGAGGGCACGAAGCTCTACTCCACCGCAAACACCGGCATCAAGCGCATGTGCCTTGAAAACGGCCTGCATCTGCTTGACGCGCAGGTGCGCCACCTCGGCACCGACATAAACTACGTCGTGCTGGAGAACATATACAACGAGCTCAAGGATTGCGTGGACTTCCACTTTGAGTCCGCCGTCACGGGCGTTGCCAAGGTCGAGGGCGGCTACGAGGTTCAGCTCGGCGATGAGCTACACCTGCACCGACTGCATCATCCGTCGGCCGCAGCGGCAGCAAGTGGATGGAATCCGTCTGCTCCTCGCTGGATATCCCGAGCAAGTCCAACCGCGTCGACATAGGCGTGCGCGTCGAACTGCCCGCGGAGATATTCTCCCACCTCACCGATGAGCTCTATGAGAGCAAGATAGTCTACCGTACGGAGAAGTTCGAGGATCTCGTGCGCACGTTCTGCATGAACCCGCACGGCGTCGTCGTCAACGAGAACACCAACGGCATCGTCACCGTCAACGGCCACAGCTATGAGGATCCCGCAAAGCACACCGAGAACACGAACTTCGCCCTGCTCGTCTCAAGCACTTCTCCGAGCCGTTCAAGGACTCCAACGGCTACGGCGAGAGCATCGCGCGCCTGTCGAACATGCTCGGCGGCGGCGTCATGGTGCAGCGCTTCGGTGACCTTGTCCGCGGCCGCCGCAGCACCGAGCGCAGGATCCAGGAAAACTTCGTCACGCCGACCCTCGCTGCCACTCCCCGGCGACCTGAGCCTTGTCATCCCCAAGCGTATACTCGACGGCATCATCGAGATGATCTACGCCCTTGACAAGATTGCCCCCGGCACCGCCAATGACGACACTCTGCTCTACGGCGTTGAGGTCAAGTTCTATAATATGGAAGTCGAGATCGACGACGATCTCCAGACCAAGTGCCCCGGCCTGTATGTCATCGGCGACTGCTCCGGTGTCACGCACTCCCTGTCCCACGCCTCCGCAAGCGGCGTACATGTGGCGCGCCACATCCTGTCGAAGCACTGATAATAGTAAGGGCAATACCATGCAAAGCGTCTGGCGTATATGCGGTATTGCCCTTGATTTTTGTTATTATGCGTGTATATTTGGAACGTATTTTCAAATTTATAGTATCTCTGCTTTCAGGAGGGCACCGCATGGCAAAGAAGCAGAATTTCATACACGGCGCCGCGATACTCACCGTCGGCGTTATCATAATGAAGCTGCTGGGCTTCATCTATAAAATACCTCTCGGCAACATACTGGGCGACGAAGGGCTATTCCATGTTCACCAGCGCCTACAGTATCTATTTCATCTTCTTCACTCTGGCAACAGCGGGTCTTCCCGTTGCACTCGCGCCTCATCGCCGAGGCCGACGCGAACGGCCGCGCAAAGCAGGAGGAAAAGACTTTCCGCGTCGCACTCGCGACCTTTGCGGTGATAGGCGTCATCTTCGCGCTGATCCTGTTCCTGTTCCCCGGAATGGCTCGCCGCGAAGTACCTTGAGAACCCCGACGCCGCGCTGAGCATTAAGGCCATGGCGCCGTCAATACTGCTGGTGTGCCTTGTCTCCGCCTACCGCGGCTACTGTCAGGGCAACGGCAACATGATCCCCACGACGGTGGGATGAAGTGCTCGAGGTGCTCTTCAAGGTCATCTCCGGGCTTATCCTCGCCTCGTGCCTGCTCAAGGGCTTCGGCAAGCCCGTGGGCTCCGCCGGTGCGATACTCGGCGTCTCCATCGGCTCGGTCATTTCCTGCTGTATATGATAATATACAAGCGCCGCCACTACCCGAGCTCTCCGCCCCTACACTGCCGTAAGCATCCATGACCCGAACACACACCTGACGATGATGGGGTCGTCGACTCTGCGTGGAAGATCGTAAAGGACATTCTCTCCATCGGCATCCCCATCGCTTTCGGCGCATGCATCATGGCCATCCCTCAACTCCGTCGACCCAAGCTCTGCATGAACCGTCTCCAGTCCGCCGCGGGCTTCCTATTATCAGGCGAAGGTACTCTACGGCGTATACGGCAAGGCGCAGACGCTCTTCAATCTCCCTGCGGCCTTCATCACGCCGCTCACGATAGCGATAGTCCCGGAGATATCCGGCGCGATAGCCAAGGGCGCGAACGCCGCTGCACGCAGGACCTCGGCGGACGCGATGCGCATCTCCGCCGTCATCAGCCTGCCGATGGGCGTGGGCTCACTGTCCTTGCCTACCCGATAATGAACGTCCTCTACCCTAACAGCAACGCCGCGGGTCCGGGACTGCTGGCAATAATGGGCGCGGCTTCGTTCTTCGTCTGCACGGTGCTGATGGAAAACGCCATTCTCCAGGCCTCCGGGCACGAAAAGCTCACGATGGTCACAATGATAAGCGGCGGGCTTGTGAAGATCATCGTCAACTGGTTCCTCGTCGCGCAGCGCCCATCAACATATACGGCGCGCCGGTCGGGACTCTTGTCAGCTACGTCGTCATGGCGCTGATGAACTACATCTTTATATGTGTCGCTCTCAATCACCGCCCGAAGCTCTTCGGCATCTTTGCCCGTCCCCTTGCCGCAAGCGTCCTTATGGGCGCGGCAGCATGGGCGATATACGGCCTGTGCTCGCGCTTCATTGGCGCGGTATCGTGGTCGCGCATCGCGCTGTGCATGCTTGTGGCCATCGCCGTCGCGGTGATAGTGTATCTCGTGTCGACTATCGCGCTCCGCTCCATCACCAAAGAGGACATGAAGCTCATCCCCGGCGGGGAAAAATCGCGAATTTCTTGCACATCCGTTAATTTTTATGTGAAACTCTGATTATATTGCAATTTTCTCTTGATTAACGGGGAAAAGGTGGTAGAGTTTGACTGCTGTCCGTTCAGCGGGCAGTACGGCAATGAGTATTCCACCGCCTTTTGGGGAACACTCCAATAAACAGGCAGCAAGCCGTAGAATCAATTAGAGGAAATATATAATGAATAAGGCAGAACTCGTAGCAGCCGTCGCAGAAAAGACCGCTCTTTCCAAGAAGGACAGCGAAAAGGCCGTTAACGCAGCATTCGAGGCCATTACCGCAGCTCGTCGGCGGCGACAAGGTTCAGCTCGTCGGCTTCGGCGCATTTGAGGTCAAGGAGCGCAACGCCCGCGTCGGCCGCAACCCCAAGACCAAGGAAGAGATCCAGATCCCCGCAAGCCGCGTTCCCGTTTTCAAGGCCGGTAAGGCTCTGAAGGACGTCGTCGCAAAGTAAGAATAAAGCTTTGATTTTCAGCCGCCTTTCCGTTCAGAAAAGGCGGCTGTTTTATAGTACCATCAGCTGACAAGGAGTTTATGATGAGGCTCGATAAATACTTAAAGGTTTCCCGGCTGATAAAGCGCCGCACCGTCGCGAACGACGCCTGCGACGGCGAGCGCGTCAGCGTAAACGGCAGGCAGGTCAAGGCCAGCTATCAGGTCAAGGTCGGCGACGTGATCGAGATCGCCTTCGGCCAGCGCACTCTCAGGGTCGAGGCCACCGCCGTGACCGAGAACGCGACCAAGGCGGATGCGCCCGCAATGTATAAGAGCTTCCGTAATGACGGAGCAGGAGCGCACAGAGCTTGAGCGCCTTAAAGCCGCGCTCAGGCAGGTGAATGAAAACTCCGGTTACGGCTCGGACGCGACCTTTACGACCCGCCTCGTGTTCAGGGCAGCGGTGCTGCGCTATTGGCGCGCTGACCGTGACGGTACGGTGTACCGGCTGTTTGAAGCGTTCACGGAGCTTGACGGCGGCGCGGAGCTTACCCGGCTCAGGTGCAGCCCCACCGATGAGCAGCGCCGCGCGATGGACGCCCTCGCCGCAAGGCTCGCGCAGGCGCTTCCGGATGTCCCCGCCGAGGACGCGCGGGGAGCTGTGCTGTACCTGTATGTGCGCCGTCTCTGGGCG
>VOFB01001112.1_pt1 | contig 28382 bp, 32 predicted proteins | sample 5384141 | NCBI WGS metagenome assembly VOFB01 (sample SAMN12384721, study PRJNA508395) | human gut metagenome | isolation source: healthy gut A | host: Homo sapiens | reverse complement strand
CGTTTTAAAGCGCGTTGCATCCTGTGCATATAGCGTATCATGCTTTTCATCATTACGGAAATGACGCTTATCGAACGGCACATGAAAAATTTTGATGGCGTATAAAAACGTTTACCGTATTTTCCAAATCGTTGGTGGAAAGTTTACGTTTATGGCATTGAACGGCGACAGCTCTTGTGATATAGTTAAAAATAATCGTTGCAATTTTGTCCAATTTGTACAGAAAGTGAGGCCCCTATGGATGACAAACGGCTGCGGGCGCTGCTGACGGCAGTGCAGTGCGGCAGCTTTGGCAAGGCCACGGCACAACTGGGCTACACCCAATCGGCCATGACGCACATGGTGAACCAGCTGGAGGCCGAGCTGGGCTGTACCCTGCTCGCCCGCAGCAGCCACGGCGTCCGGCTGTCGGAGGAGGGCGAGCACCTGCTGCCCTATATACAGGACTATCTGCGCGCCAGTGAGACCCTGCGGCGGGAGGCGGCGGCCCAGGGCGAGGCCCACAACCACGTGCTGCGGATCGGCTGCTTTGCCAGCATTGCCCGGGCACGGCTGCCGGCGCTGCTGCAGAAGTTCCGCAAACTGCACCCGGAGATCAAGATCGACGTGCTGGTGGGCGGCTATGAGCTGGCCGCGGCGCTGGAGGAGGAACGGGTGCAGCTGGCCCTGGTGGAGGAGACTTGCGGCAAGGGCTTTTACTGGACGCCGCTGACGGACGCGCCGCTGGTGGCGGTGGTGCCGCCGGACTTCCCCTGGACGGAGGACGTCATTCCCCTGGAGCGCCTGCTGCAGGAGACGTTTCTCTCCTGCCCGGAGCAGTATGTGGCGCGGCTGCTGCCGCCGGAGGCACCACGGCTGGAGGTCACGGCGTCGGACGACGCGGCCATACTGTCCATGGTGGCGGCGGGGCTGGGCGTGTCGGTGCTGTCCGCCTTCTCTCTGGCGGGCTATGAGGGCCAGGTGCGGGTGCTCCCGCTGGCGGAGCCGCTGTCACGCCGGCTGGGCGCGGCGGTGAAGACACCGCCCCCGGCCAACAGCGCCGTCCGGTATTTTCTCTCCTTCCTGAAGCGGCAGTACCCCGCCGAGCCGGCGGATAACGAATAAAAGGAGGTCCCGGCCCATGTGCACTGCGGCCACATACAAGACAAAATGCTTCTATTTCGGGCGCAATCTGGACTATGAGCGCGGCTTCGGCGAGCAGGTGGTCATCACACCCCGGCTCTTTCCCCTGCCCATGCGGCATCTGCCGGACCTGACGCGGCACTACGCCATGATCGGCATGGCCTCCGTACAGGACGGCTACCCCCTGTACTATGACGCGGTGAACGAGAAGGGCCTGTGCATGGCGGGGCTGAACTTCGTCCGCAGCGCCGTATACGGCCCCTGCGCGGCGGGGAAGGCCAACGTGGCCCAGTTCGAGCTGATCCCCTGGCTGCTGGGCCGCTGCGCCACGGCGGCGGAGGCCCGGGACCTGCTGGCGGAGAGCCGCATCACCGACGACGCCTTTCTGCCGGGGCTGCCCCCGGCCCGGCTGCACTGGCTGCTGGCGGACCGGGAGCAGTGCTTCGCGGTAGAGCAGACGGCGGAGGGCCTGCGGATCTATGAGGACCCGGCGGGCGTGCTGACCAACGAGCCGCCCTTCCCCATGCAGCTGTTCCGGCTGAACGACTACGCCCAGCTGTCCCCGCAGCCGCCGGAAAACCGCTTCTCCCCCGCCCTGCCGCTGGAGACGTACAGCCGGGGCATGGGCGCCATGGGTCTGCCCGGCGACCTGTCCTCCCCCTCCCGCTTTGTACGGACGGCCTTTACCCGGCTGAACAGCCGTTCCGGCGACGGCGAGGCCGAGAGCGTCAGCCAGCTCCTGCACATTCTGGGCGCGGCGGCACAGCAGCGGGGCTGCTGCGTGCTGGAGGACGGCGCGTGCGAGCTGACGCTGTATACCAGCTGCTGCAACGCCGACACCGGGGTGTATTACTACACCACCTACGACGCCGCCCAGCTGTGCGCCGTGGATATGCACCGCGCCGACCTGGACGGCACGGCGCTCTCCTGCCAGCCGCTGGACACGGCGTGGCGGGTACACTATCAGAATTAACGCAGAAAAGTACGGGACGGGGCCTGACGGCCCCGTCCCGTTTATTTCAGCAGGGCGATGGAGAGCCCGATGCCGAAGCCGCTGGCGGTGGAGGACCTGCCGCCGTTTCAGTACTGTATGTACAACAAAAATCAGATGATCTACGCCTCCTCCCACCGGTTTTTCCAGCATTACAGCATTATTCCCGACACGCTGATCCACTGCGGCGATCCGGTCATCAACCACACGCTGGTCGCCTCTCTGGAAAACTGCGCCTCTTTCGTCCCCAGCTACTTCATTGGCCGGATACCGTCGGATACTCTGCGAAAGCTTATTTTCTACGCCATAGACGTCCCCGAGCTCAGCTGGGAGCTGCGGGTGCTGTACCGTCGGGACAGCGCTCTGGGCATCTTCGCCCGGGAGATGATACGACTGGTCAGAGAGACGCCCTGGCGCCCCTTGCTGTAAACCGACCACGTCAACAAAAGATACCCGGCGCGCCAAAGGCGTGCCGGGTATCTGCGTCTCATTGCATTTGCAGCCAGCCGATCAAGGCCAGGTGCGCCGGGTAGTACAGGTAAAACAGCCACTTCATCACCGTGTTCACCCGCGGCGACGGCCCACGCTGCCCGTTATACAGCGCCAGCACGGGAACGGCCAGCACCACCGCCAGCTGCACCAGGCCGTAGACCCAGTCCAGCGCCAGGGCGTACACCACCGCGTAAAGCGCCACATAGAACATCATCCACAGCGTCTGCGTCTTCAGCTTTCCCCGATTGGTACCGAAGGCCATGATGCACAGGGCGGCGATACAGCTCCAGTCCGCCGGGAAGCTGACCAGGCAGATCAGCAGGATCAGCGCCACCTGCACCGCCGGGCGGAGCCGCCGGTCATGGACCACCCGCAGCATCACCAGCCCCCATGCCAGCGACCACATGACGCTGGTCTGGTTCAGCACTCTGCCGGAGGAAAACGGGATAAACGACCGCCAGCCGGCAAAATCCGCCGACGCGAACACATAGGCGAAGTGGGATATGACCGCGAACAGGAACATCCGCGCCGTGTATTTCCGGATATCCCGGGTGTGGTGATAGCCCTCCGCCACAAAGTAGCACATGATGGGACAGGTCAGCCGACCGATGATATGCATCGCCAGTGGCAGCACCGCCCGGGGATAGCCGGGAAACAGCCACCAGGCCACATGGTCGACGGTCATGGCCGCGATGGCGACGAGCTTGATCGCGTTGGAATCCAGCGTTTTTTTCATAGGCGTTTTCCCTCCCGCACAGCACACTGCCGCCATTGTAGCAGATAGGCAGGAGATGTGCAACGCCTATTCGTGCGGCCGCGGCGTTATGCGCCGGCCTTCTCCTTGCGGATGGCCTCGGCGATACGCTCCAGGCCGGTCTGCACCGTGGCACGGGGCATGGCCAAATTCAGGCGGATATGCCCCCTGGCGTTGCCCACGAACAGGCCGTCGCCGCCCTCCAGCAGCACACCGGCCTTGCTGGCGAAGAAGTCCGGCAGGTCCTCCACCTCCGGCAGCACCTCCCGCAGGTCCACCCAGGCAAAGTAGGTGGACTCAGGAATGGTAAACTTCGCGCCAGGAATGTTCTCCTTCAGGAAACGGTCCACCAGCGCCAGGTTGCCGTCCACATAGGCCTTCAGCTGCTCCAGCCAGGGGCCGCCGTGCTCATAGGCCGCCTTGTGGGCCGCGATGGACAGCGGGTTCACCGCGCCGATGTTCTTGTCCCGATCCTGGAAGCGGGCACGCTCCTCCGCGTCGCGGATGATAATATTGGAGTGCATCAGGCCCGCCAGATTAAAGGTCTTGCTGGCAGACATACAGGTGATGAGCCGGTCATAGTCCGGCATGACCTTGCCCATAGGGGTATGGTGCAAGCCGGCGCGGATCAGGTCGCAGTGGATCTCGTCGGACACCACCCAGAGCCGGTGCTTTTCGATGATGGCCGCCATGCGGCGCAGCTCCTCCTCGGTCCAGATGCGGCCGGTGGGGTTGTGGGGATTGCAGAGCATCAGCAGCTTCACATCAGGGTCGGCGGCCTTCGTCTCAAAGTCCTCCCAGTCCACGGAGAAGCGGCCGTTTTCCTCCCGCAGGGGCGAGGTCACCAGCTCAACGCCGTTGTATTCACAGGCGTGGAGGAAAAAGCCGTAGGCAGGCGTCATGGTCAGGACCTTGCCGTTCAGCGGCTTGACCAGGTCCTCCGTCAGCTGGTACAGCGCCGGGATGACGCCGGGAGAGAACGTCAGCTGCTCCTTGGGGAAGGACCAGCCGTAACGGCTCTCGCACCAGGCGCGCAGCGCCTCATAATAACCCTTATCGTACACCAGGGTATAGCCCAAAATGCGCCGATCTACCCGGTCGGTGATGGCCTGCAGGATCTCCGGCGCCACAGCGAACTCCATGTCCGCCACCCACATCCGGATGAATTCCTCGTCCTTGTAGGGGAACACCCTCTCCGGCCCGCAGTGGAAAATGTAGGGCCGCCAGCCCTCTACATTCTCGGAATTGGTGTTGCGCCGATCAATGATCTCGTCGAAGTTGTAGGTCATGGTGTATCGCTCCTTTCCTGTTATGGTTTTATAATACCAGCCGCCGCGTGCCCCGTCAAAGCCCGCCGCTTACTTTTCAGGAACGAATTTTGCGAAAAACTTTCCTCACAATTATATTTTCCCTTGCGCGAACCGGAAAAAGCGTCTATACTGAAAAGCAGAGTGTCAAATCACTAAAACTTAATTTTGAGGAAAGTGCCATGACATTGACAGAAGAGATCGGCGCGAAGATCAAATACTACCGCAAAAAGCGCGGAATGAAGATCGTGGAGCTGGCGGCGCTGCTCCACAAAACCGGGGCCACCGTATCCAAATATGAAAGCGGGCAGATCGCCATGGACGTGGTGACGCTGTACGAGGTAGCGGCCGCCCTGGGCGTGCCGCCGGAAAAGCTGCTGTACTGTGCCCCGCTGCCCGTGGAAGATCTGATGGCCGACAGCGTGCCCGCCTTCTTCCGCGGCGTTGACCGGCTGTATATGTACTATTTCGACGGCCGGAACAACAGTCTGGTCCGCAGCGTCATCGATATCCGGGCCAAGACCGGCGCCAACGCCTATGACATAGCGCTGTACATGAACTTTCAGGACTATCAGCAGTACCGGAACTGTGAAAACACCTATCTGGGTACGCTGAGCCACTACGATGCCCTCAGCAACATCGTTACCCACAATCAGGACACGGAGATGGACGTCTATCTCCTCTGTCTGCCCGCCTCCTATCTGAACGCCGGAACAAAGTGGGGGCTGGGCTTCGGCATCTCCTGTCGGCCCATTATGCCTACCTCCACCAAGGTATTTCTGTCCAAGAGCATCCAGCCGGAGACACCGGAGTTTCTGCAGGACCTGCGCATCTCCCGGGAGGACGTTCAGCTGCTGAAGCGCTACAATATGCTGTCCGTGATGTGAACGGCCCCAAACGGATATCCTGAAAGTAGACTTGCTGGCTTATGCGGTGTTCCGCCTTACGATTGAATTCTTTTGATGCAGTGCCTACGACATAGGATGAATAAATCCGATTTTTCATCCTCCAAATATATACGATAACCGTGAAGGCTCCCGGGTAATTCCCGGGGGCCTTACTTCGCATTTTGGTAGGATTTCGCCATGACAACGCCTATTCGCATCTGCTCGTGCTGCAAAGGCCAATCACAGGCCGATCAATGGTGCTGACGATGGCGCCGACAGTAGCATTTGCGGCGGATACCACAAGCGATCCAGCAGCACAAAGCAATCCGGTAGCACAGATTAAAGGCGCACAGAAGAGCAGCGTCTATTTCGGCAATTACAAGCAGAGCAGTGACGGAAACGGCGACTATCTGACCGAGCCGATCAAGTGGCGTGTGCTGCAAAGCGCAGATGGCAAGCTGTTCTTGTTGGCGGATAAGATTCTGGATGTTTATTATTATCACCACAATGGCAGCACCAGTAGAGGAGCACGCAAAGCACCCACACAGTCCCCACCTGTTCGTATCGCCCAAGACCGGCACCATGTTCGACCCGGACTCCTTCCCGGCACACCCATGAGAAGATCCTGAAGGCCATCGGCAGCGTCATCAGCCAGACCATGTAGCCCACAAAAAGCCGGAGAGGGACGGATGATGCCATCCGCCCCTCTCCGGTGCTTTCCTGACCTCTCTGCTTTTGGGTCACGGTTTGAGTCAAGCGAAAACGCCAAAATGCCGCGTCACTATTTGAGAATATAAACAGAAAAAAGTTCCTGATTTCTTACGAAATCAGGAACTTTTTGGTGGAGACTACTGGACTCGAACCAGTGACCTCCTGCGTGTGAAGCAGGCGCTCTAACCAGCTGAGCTAAGCCTCCGAATTGTCGGCGACCCTCGGGGTGCCGACATGGTGACCCGTACGGGAATCGAACCCATGTTACAGCCGTGAAAGGGCCGTGTCTTAACCTCTTGACCAACGGGCCGTCTTTCGAGGGGTATACCGGAGAGATGCTGACGCATCTCTCCGGTGTGGTAGCGGCGACTGGATTTGAACCGGTGACACTGCGGGTATGAACCGCATGCTCTAGCCAACTGAGCTACGCCGCCATGTCATCCTCGACAGGCACGAGTTACTATACCATATTTCAGCTCCCTTTGTCAACAGCTTTTTTGCAAAACCGGGGAGAAAATACGGGGACGCGGCTGGCGCCGTGTCCCCCGTGCGTCAATTTATTAATACATCCCCATGCCGCCCATGTCGGGTGCGGGGGCTGCCGGTGCGGGGGGCTGGGGCTTGTCGGCCACCAGGGATTCGGTGGTCAGCACCATGCCGGACACACTGGCGGCATTCTCCAGGGCGCTGCGGGTGACCTTGGCGGGATCCACGATGCCGCTGGCGATCATATCGCAGTACTCCTCCTTATAGGCGTCGAAGCCGTAGCCGTTCTTGCCGGCGGAGCGCACCTTCTCCAGCACCACGGAGCCGTCGATGCCGGCATTGGCCGCGATCTGGCGGATGGGGGCCTCCAGGGCCTTGGCTACCAGGGACACGCCCACGCGCTCGTCGCCCTCGGTGCTGTTCAGCAGCGCGGTAACAGCGGGGATCACGTTCACATAGATGGTGCCGCCGCCGGCCACGATACCCTCTTCCACAGCGGCCTTGGTGGCGTTCAGGGCGTCCTCGATACGCAGCTTCTTCTCCTTCATCTCGGTCTCGGTGGCCGCGCCGACCTTGATGACCGCCACGCCGCCGGCCAGCTTGGCCAGGCGCTCCTGCAGCTTCTCCTTGTCGTACTCGCTGGTGGTCACACCGATCTGCGCGCGGATCTGGGCCACGCGGTCCTTGATGGCCTGCTGGTCGCCCATACCGTCCACGATGATGGTGTTCTCCTTGGTCACCTTGATCTGACGGGCACGGCCCAGCATATCAATGGTGGCATCCTTCAGCGTCAGGCCCAGCTCCTCGCTGATGACCTGGCCGCCGGTCAGGATGGCGATATCCTGCAGCATCTCCTTGCGGCGGTCACCGAAGCCGGGGGCCTTGACGCACACCACGTTCAGCACGCCCTTCAGGCGGTTCACCAGCAGGGTGGACAGGGCCTCACCCTCCACGTCCTCGGCGATGATAAACAGCTTCTTGCCGCTCTGCAGCATCTGCTCCAGCAGGGGCAGGATGTCGGAGATCACGGAGATCTTCTTATCGGTGATGAGGATGTAGGGATCGTCCACGACGGCCTCCATCTTCTCCATATCGGTGGCCATATAGGGGGTGATGTAGCCGCGGTCGAACATCATGCCCTCCACGACCTCGCTGTACGTCTCGGCGGTCTTGGACTCCTCGATGGTGATCACGCCGTCGGCGCTGACCTTCTCCATAGCCTCGGCGATCAGCTTGCCGATGGTCTCGTCGCCGGAGGACACGGTGCCCACGCGGGCGATATCAGCGGTGCCATTGACCTTCTGGCTCTGCTCCTTGATGGCGCCCACAGCGGCCTCCACGGCCTTGGCCATGCCCTTCTTCATCACGATGGGGTTAGCGCCGGCGGCCAGGTTACGCAGGCCCTCGCGGATCATGGCCTGTGCCAGCAGCGTAGCGGTGGTGGTGCCGTCGCCGGCCACGTCATTGGTCTTGGTGGACACCTCGCGCACCAGCTGCGCGCCCATGTTCTCGAACGGATCGTCCAGCTCGATCTCCTTGGCGATGGAAACACCATCGTTGGTGATGAGGGGTGTGCCGAACTTCTTATCCAACACCACGTTCCGGCCCTTGGGGCCCAGGGTGACCTTGACGGTATCCGCCAGCTGGTTGACGCCGGCTTCCAGGGCCTTGCGGGCCTCGTCGCCGCGCTTGATGATCTTTGCCATATCTAATGCCTCCAAATTCGATTGATTTACCGGGAAACACGCAAAATCAAATTATTTTTGCCGCGGCGTGTACGTGGCAAAAATACGTTGACCCAGCCGCCTTGGGCGGCGTCCGCCAGTGACCGACGTCAACTGGCGAGGGGGATATACAAGGGGGATACCATCCCCCTTGTAAGAGTCACTCCACGATAGCCAGAATGTCGCTCTGCTTGACGATGATATACTCCACGTCCTCCAGCGTCACCTTGGTGCCGGCATACTTGTCGGTGATGACCTTGTCGCCGGCCTTCACGGACATGACCACGGTCTTCCCGTCCACGGTGCCGCCGGGGCCCACGGAAATGACCTCTGCCACAGAGGGCTTCTCCTTGGCGGAGCCGGTCAGGATAATGCCGCCCTTGGTGGTCTCCTCCGGCTCGGTCATCTTCAGCACCACACGGTCAGCAAGCGGTGTCAGCTTCATAGTTGGTTCCTCCTTGTATTTCTATTTTTTGATAAAACAGTTTCAGCGTTAGCACTCAAAACACAGGAGTGCTAACGCTGATTATAATACCACACTATACGGGTTTTGCAAGGGGAAACGGAGAAATTTTGAAAAATTCACAAATGTTCAAGCGCTGTCCTCAGCCGCGGGCCGTCCGGTTGCAGGAGCAGCCCTCCGGGCCGAAGAAGTTCAGCTTTTTGTCGTGCAGCTTAATGGTCACATCGCTGTTGACCACGCTCTCGCCGTCCAGGCAGGTGACGATGTCCGGCTTCTCCGAGTGGATATGTACCACCTTGGGACAGGAGCAGTGCGCGTATTCCGGAAACTTGGCGTACTCGCCCCTGGAGTACGGCCCCACGAATTTCAGGAACGTGCGGCGGTTGACCTCCCTGACCACCAGGGTATTCAGCACGCCGTCATCCATCCGGGCCTCGGCCACAGGCATAAAGCCTCCGCCGTAGTACCGGCCGTTGCACACGGATACCAGCGACCAGTCGCCCTCCGTGGTCACATCGTCCAGGGTGATGGTCCAGTGGGTGCCGATGCCCTTGAACAGGAAATTCACCGCCAGAGAGTAGATATAGCTGCCCTTGCCGTCCAGCAGCGGGCTCTCGCTGTATTTATGTACGTCCCGGGCCACCCGCGCGTCGATGCCGGAGCAGGCGATGGTCAGCGCGACGCGGCCGTTGACGTCGATGGCGTCCATAGGAAACTGCGGGCCGTCCCACAGGTTTTCGGCGTCCCGGAACTTCTCCATATCATCGCCGAAGTTCTTGAGGAAATCGTTGCCGGTTCCCACGGGGATCACAGTCATGGCAGCGTTGTCATAGCCGATAATGCCGTTGGCCACCTCGTTGACAGTCCCATCGCCGCCGCAGGCGTAGAACCGCAGTGCCTCGCCCGTCTCGCAGAGCTTTTTCGCCAGCTCCGTGGCGTGGCCCTGCTTTTTCGTCAGGATGCACTGCACGTCCAGCCCGTGCTTCTGCCGCAGCGACTCCGCCATATCGTAGATCTTCTGCCGGCTGTCGGTCTTGCCCGCCGTGGGATTGATGATAAAAATATGCTTCATCGAGGCTCTCCTCCTCATCAACATATTAGAATTTCGTTGAATTTATTTCGAAAGCATACGGGTAATTGTATCATGTTTCTGCAAAAGAAAGTGAACAAATTGAAAATAAAGTCATATGCCGGGGATTTATTAAGGCAGGGCAGAAAAGATGTCCCCCCTAACGGCTCAGATTTTTTGCTGAGGCGCGGCGCGGCAGCGTAGGCGTACTTTGTGTACGGCAAGCCGCCGCAACAAAGCATCAGCGGAAAAGATGGCCGTCAGACATTGCCGTACATAAACACATCACACTTGATCATGCCGTTGTACAGCTTGCGCTTTTTGTCCGCCGGCTTGCCGAAGCAGCGCTCGAACTCCGTGTGGCTCGAAAGCACCAGTGTGCGCCAGCCTGCGGGCAGCGTGCGCCACGCCTTGCCGAAGACGCGGTACAGCGCCTCAGCCTCCTGCCGCTCCAGCAGGCGCTCGCCGTAGGGCGGGTTGGTCACCAGCTGGCCGTAGTCGCTGTCCCGGTGGAATTGGGCCGCGTCGGCCACCTCAAAGCGGACGCAGTCGTCCACGCCGGCCTTGCGGGCGTTGTCCCGGGCGATGTCCACGGCGCGGGGGTCGATGTCGCCGCCCCAGATATCGTACTGCCCATGAAATTCCCTGTCCTGGGCCTCGTCCGCCGCGTCCATCCAGCACGCAGGCGGCAGAAATGCCCACTTCTGGGCGTCAAAGCGCCGGTCCAGACCGGGGGCGCGGTTTTTGGCGATGAGCGCCGCCTCGATGGGGATGGTACCGCTGCCGCAGAAGGGATCGCAGAACGGGTCGCGGCCCCGGTAGCGGCTGAGGGTCACCAGTGCCGCCGCCAGCGTCTCCCGCAGGGGCGCCTCCACGCCTACGGCGCGGTAGCCCCGCTTGTACAGCCCTTCGCCGCTGGCATCCAGGCCGATGGACACCTGATCCTTGAACACAGAAAAGCGTATCTGGTATTTTGTCCCCGTCTCCGGGAACTGCTCCATGCCGTAGTGGGCCTTCAGGCGCTCCACCACGGCCTTTTTGATGATGCTCTGACAGGCGGGCACGGAGTGCAGCTGGGAGGAGATGGAGTAGCCCTTTACCGGGAAGGCCGCCTCCCGGGGCAGAAACTCCTCCCAGGGGATGGCGCGGACGCCCTGAAACAGCTCCTCGAAGCTCCGCGCCGGGAACTGTCCCAGCAGGGCGATGACCCGGGCGCCGCAGCGCAGGTTGATGTTCAGCCGGGCGCAGTCCGCCCAGCTGCCCTGACAGAGCACACGGCCGTTTTCCGCACGCACGTCGGCCAGGCCAAGGCGCTTGATCTCGTCGGCCACCAGCTTTTCCAACCCCAGCAGGCAGGGGATCTCGTAAGTTATCATGGGATACACCTCGGTTTCTTGACTACCAAAGAGTATACCGAAAAATACCAGGGCGCGCAACCTAAATTTCCGGTGGCTTTTCGGGGCCACTTACGCTATAATGGGGAATGTAAACCTGAGGTTGCACCATGCGCGGTACATTGGCAGACAATTTTACGGAAATGCAACCTGAACGTGATAGACTTTTCCGTCGGTGTCCCGTATACTGACGACACTGAAAGCAAAGGAGGGCACATATGGCATTTGGTGATCGGCTGGCAGCGGTACGGCGCGGCAACGGACTGACACAGGAGCAATTCGCCGAGCAGTTGCAGGTCTCCCGCCAGGCGGTGAGCAAATGGGAAAGCGGACGGGGCTACCCGGAGATGGAGAAGATCCTTTATATCTGCAACCGCTATCAGGTATCCATCGCCGACCTGTTCGCCGAGGAGGCGCCGGTACCCGCCGCGGCGGTGGAGGCACGCCCCGCGCCGGAGCAGGAGGCCGCCCCCCTGCCCCGCGCCACACTGGGCAGCGCCGTGGGCGCCTTCCTGACCAACCTGTCCCCCAAAAACAAATGGCTGGCTGGAGCTGTGCTGGTAGGCATCGGCGCGCTGGCCGGGATTATCGGACTCATTTTGAGAGGAGGCGACGCAGACATGGCGACAACGATATGGATCGCCGCCATCATTATTTTCGGCGTGGCGGAGGCCGCCACCGCCGGCCTGACCTCCATCTGGTTCGTGCTTGGCGGCGTGGCCGGATTGATCGCCGCGGTATGCGGCGGGCCTGTGTGGCTGCAGGTGGGGCTGTTCTTCGCGGTGTCCATCGCGGCGCTGGCCTTCACCCGGCCGCTGGTGGTCAAGCTGATGAAAAAGGATATCAAGCCCACCAATGCCGACCGGGTACTGAACAATGTGGGCCGCGTGACAGAGCGCATCGACAACGCGCTGCCCTCCGGCGCCGTCTATATAGACGGTAAGACCTGGACGGCGCGCAGCGCCGACGGGGAGGTCATAGAGCCGGACGCCGCCGTGCGTATCCTGCGGATGGAGGGCGTGAAGCTCATCGTACAGAAGGAGCCTTGATATGCCGTATGTTCTGGGCGGATTGGCCGCCATACTGCTGGGCGTGGTCGCCCGCATCATTCACCTCATCCATAAGCATACTACGACTATGAAACAAACAGGAGAATAAGGAGGAACTACTATGCCGACACCGGGAACCATCGCCATCATCATTCTGGTCATTCTCATTCTGGCCGTCATCGTCAGCTGCATCCAGATCGTCCAGCAGTCCAAGGCCTATGTCATCGAGCGCCTGGGCGCGTTCCACAGCGTTTGGGGCGTGGGTATGCACTTCAAGCTGCCGTTCATCGAGCGCGTGGTGAAGAAGGTCAGCCTGAAGGAGCAGGTGGCGGACTTCGATCCCCAGCCGGTCATCACCAAGGACAACGTGACCATGCAGATCGACACCGTCATCTATTTCCAGATCACGGACCCCAAGCTGTACACCTACGGCGTGGAGTACCCCATGAGCGCCATCGAGAACCTGACGGCCACCACCCTGCGCAACATCATCGGCGAGCTGGAGCTGGATCAGTCCCTGACCAGCCGCGACACCATCAATGCCAAAATGCGCTCCATTCTGGACGAGGCCACCGACCCCTGGGGCATCAAGGTCAACCGCGTGGAGCTGAAGAACATCCTGCCGCCCCGGGAGATCCAGAACGCCATGGAGAAGCAGATGAAGGCCGAGCGCGAACGCCGGGAGTCCATCCTGCAGGCCGAGGGTGAAAAGGCCAGCAAGGTGCTGATCGCCGAGGGCGAGAAGCAGTCCACCCTGCTGCGGGCTGACGCCGCCAAACAGGCCAAGATCATGGCCGCCGAGGCCGAGGCGGAGTCCATCCTGAAGGTGCAGCAGGCCATGGCCGACTCCATGCGGATGCTGAACGAGAACGCCCCCAACGATCAGGTCATCAAGCTGAAGGCACTGGAGGCGCTGGAGAAGGTGGCTGACGGCAAGGCCACGAAGCTCATTATCCCCAGCGAGATCCAGGGGCTGGCCGGTCTGGCCGCCAGCGCCAAAATGCTGGTGGAGAACGACGCGCCCGCCGCGGAGTAAAGCTATGGCAAAGAAGGAGCAGCGCTTTATCAAGGTCATGGAGGACAGCGGCTTTATCAGCAGCAGCGAAGTACTGGTGGATACCCAAACCGGTGTGCAGTATCTCTACCACGCCGTGGGCAATTCCGGCGGGCTGACGCTGCTGGTGGACGCCGATGGTAAACCCTTGCTGTACCGCAAGACGCCGGACGCACCGGAATTCTGAGCAAAAAAGGAAGCACCCCGCGGGGTGCTTCCTTTTTTGCTTCGCTTTATGACTCCTCCTGGGCGGGCTTGAACACCAGGGCGGCCATATCGGAGAGCGCATCCTCCGACGCGCCGGTGTCGGCCATCAGGCTGTACGCCAGGCCGGGAGCGAGGTCACGCCAGATGATGCAGCCGGCGCCGCCCGCGTCCCATCGGAGGACGGTGGGGCACCAGCGGAGCTTGCCCTCCGCCGTCAGGCTGCCGCCGGTGAAGCCGGAGATGTCCGGTATCGTTTCCGAGACGTCCGAAGTGGGCGCCATGCGGTAGTGCCAGGTGACGCCGTCCAGCGTAAAGGCGACCTCCGTGACCGTCGCGCCGTCCAGATCAAAGAGGTCATAGCCCAGCACGTCCGCGCCCTCCGGCGCGGTGGGAACGGTGTAATACTGGGCGTCCATCAGGGTAAAGGCGGTGACCAGCGGCGCGCCGCCGTCCCAGGCCACGCAGTACCACTGGATACCGGCGGACGTGTCGTACCAGCCCACGGCGCCGTCATCGTAGACCAGCAGCGTCAGGCCGTTCACCTGATAGGTGTCTGTCGGGAGGGTACCGTCCGGGGCAGGCAGGGGCTGGCTGGCATATTCCGCGCTGTAGTCGTAGTCATAGCCGTCCAGCAGCACGGTACAGGACACGCCGGTGACGGCGCCCTCGCCATCCTGACGCCACTGGTAGCCGGAGGTCAGAGACGCGCCCTCCGGCAGGGCCAGAGAGGCAGAGAGCAACTCGGCATCCGACACAGGCGGCATGGCGACGGAAAAGCTCTTGTCCATGGCGCCGAAGTCGGCGTCCGTGCCGGCGGTATTGTCACCGATACCGGCGGACCAGGGCTGCCACAGGGCCAGGGCCAAGGCCGCGGCGCAGAAGCACGCGGCCAGCGCACCCCAACGGCGCGCCGCGCCGCCGCGGGGCAGGGGACGCTGGGCCTCCTCCAGCAGATCGTCGTCGATGGCGTCCATCCAGCGCTTCATTCTGTTGTCGTTCACAGCATCCCCTCCTTTTCCAGCACGGTACGCAGACGCTGACGGGTGCGGAAGAGGGAGGATTTGACCTTCTCCTCGCCCGCGCCGCAGCTGTCGGCGATCTCGCGGATGCTCTCGCCATACCAGTAACGGCGGACGAAATACGTCCGGCTCTGCCGGGTCAGCTTGCGCAGGAAGTCGTTGAGCACCCGGCGGAACTCCTGCTGCTCCAGGGCGCGGACCGCGCCGTCCTCGGCGGGCAGGCAGCCCTCCAGCTCCTCGAAGGCCACCGTCAGGTCGCTGCGGCGCTGGGCGGCACGGTTATAGTCGCACTTGTCCAGGGCCAGGCGGCGGGTGACGGTGGTGATATACGCCGCCAGCGAACGGGGGCGCTCCGGTGGGATAGCATTCCACAGACGGAGCCACACGTCGCTGACGCACTCCTCCGCGTCGCGGTCGTCCGGCAGGATGTGCCGGGCGGCGGCAAGGCAGCGCTTTTCGTATTTCTCCTGCGCGGCGCGGATGGCCTCCGGGTCGCGGCGGAAAAAATGATCTATGATCTGAGCGTCCTCCATCGGGCACTCCCCTTTCTGTGTGTATCGGTCAGACCATCATAGCACACAGAAAGGGGAAACGCCATAGGAAATCAGAATTTTGCCAGGAATGCGTCGGGCACGGTGCAGCCGTCGGGCAGCACCTCCAGCACCACATAGTTGCCGTTGACGGTAACGGTGGCGTTGTTCTTCCACATACCGGCCTCCTCGGGATAGGTGGTGTCGTTGGCCATGGCGTCCACGCGAACCTGGAAGCTCTGGCGAACGATCTCGGCGTCAGCGGCGCTCTCCGCCTCCACCATAGACACCTCGCAGGAGGTGGCGGTGGGCGAGATGAAGAACACGGACTGCTTCAGCTTGGCGTTCTCAAGACCGGGGTAGTAGCTGTTCAGGATCTCCACAGCCGTCTCCTCCAGCAGCACAGGCGCGTTGTCGCCCAGCTCCTCCTGCACCTGCTTGATACCGGCCTCATACGCCGCCCGCAGGTCAACGGTCTGGCCGTCGGTCTGCGTCTGGTCGTCCTTCGTCTCGCCGCCGCTGTTGTCCTCCTTCTGGCCGCAGGCCACCAAAGCCAGCGCCATCACCAGCACCAGCAGCAATGCAAATGTCTTTTTCATGATGTAAACACTCCTTTCGGGCGCGGGGCAGGACCCCGCGCACTTTACCGTTTCCGGAAGGACGGAAGCGTCCTCCGGCGGACAGCGAAACGCCGCCCTCTGGCAATACTGACGGCGGAGAACAGCGTTTGGTTTCGCTTTTTCGTTTATCGCTCATGGGGCTTGGGGGCGTTCCAGCCCTCGGGAAAGTTTTGCAGCACCCAGTGCCGGGCGTGGTCGATGAAGGCGCGGGTGGAGTGGGAGAGGGCGTTCTTGTCCTTGACACAGATGCCGATGTCCCGGTGGAACACCTTGGGCAGGGTGCTGGCAGCCAGCGGATAGGCGCACTTGTAGAGCATCAGCTCCTCCATGACGCTGATGCCCAGGCCGCCGGAGACCATGGCCAGAATGGTCTGGTCCTGCTGGACGGTGTATTGGATCCGGGGCCGGACCTTGTAGTGATCGAAAATGGCCTGGATCTCATAATCGTCGCCCTCATCCAGCAGGATGAGGGGGTACTGCTCCAGGGCCTCCGGTGGGAAAGGCTGGCGGCCCGCCAGCGGGTGGTCGCAGGGCAGGATGACGCTTCCACTGGTCCCGCTGGAGCAGCCAGTAATCCAGATACTTCTCCGCCGGGGTGGGCAGGGAGATAAAGCCGCAGTCCGCCTGACCGTGGAGGACCCAGTCGGAGATCTCGTTGTTGAAGTTGGAGGGCAGGAGCTCGAACTCGATGCGGGGGTACTTTTCCTGAAAGGTCTTGAGCATACCGGGCAGCCACTTTTCCGATACACTGGTGAAGGTTGCCACGCGGATAAGACCGGTATCCAGCCCCCGCAGGTCCGCGGCGTGCTGCTCCAGACGGTGGGACAGGGCGCACATCTCCTGAAAATATGGTGCCAGGGCGCGGCCATCCGCCGTGGGGGTGACACCGCCGTGGCTGCGGACCAGCAGCGTGACGCCCAGCTCCTCCTCCAGCGAGCCGATGGCGTGGCTGACGCCGGACTGGGTGAAATTCAGGGCGCGGGCGGCAGCGGTAAAGCTGCCCATCTCCACAGTCTTGAGGTATATCTGGTATTTAGTGACGGACATGGGGACACCTCCTTCAGGGCCAGTATAGCATATCTCGCCATGTGCTGCAAAGTATTTTTCATGGTTTTGATGATAATCATGCGTTTTACAAATCACTTGTCCTGTGCTATGCTAAAGATACGTTAAGAAGCCCAAACGAAAGGAGGCGCTGAGCATGGTGCTGAACCTCATTCTGGCCGGCCTGGTGGCGGTCCTGGTGGTTACGGGTATCGTGTCCAAGGCAACGGACAAGTAACCCAACACCCTTTGTTTTCTATCCTTAATTTTTCTCCCTATTCTCCTTCAAATTGGTGAATGCCGGCGCGCCCTCCCAACGTGCCGGTGAAAGGACGCCGCCCCCTTCGGGCGGCGCCCTTTTTGCTCCGGACGCAGCGCGGGAGGTGATCGCTTTTCCTTGCTATTTCATGCGGCGTATGGTATGATACCGGCGTTAAAGAGAAAGAGGTATTGCCTATGAACCAGAAAAAACTGCATATTCTGTCGCTGCTGGCGGCGCTGACCGCGGCCACCATCTTCGGCATGAGCTTTATGTTCTCAAAAATGGCGCTGGTCACGGCGGCGCCCACAGTGCTGCTGGCCTTCCGGTTCACGGTGGCGGTGGCGGCCATGTCGCTGGTCATCGCGCTGAACGCTCTGGTGGGCAAGGTACGCGGAAAGCCGCTGTTCGCCTTCTCTCTGAAGGGAAAGCCGGTGGGAAAGCTGCTTCTGCTGGGCATCGTGCAGCCGGTGGCGTACTTTATCTTCGAAAACTACGGCATTCTGTACACCTCCGCCGCTGTGGCGGGGACCATCATCGCGGCGGTGCCGGTGTGCTGCATCCTGATGGACGTGCTGGTTCTGCATGAGCGCGTCACCCGGCGGCAGGTGCTGTGCGCCCTGGGCGCGATCGGCGGCGTAGCGCTGATCTCCGTGGGCGGGGCGGTGATGATCTCGGCGCTGGGCCTGCTGTTCCTGCTGCTGACCATGCTCAGCGACACGGTGTACTATGGGCTGAGCCACGATGCCGCCAAACGCTTCACCCCCTTTGAGATGACCTATGTGATGTTTGTGGTGGGCATGGCGGTGTTTATTCCGGTGGCGCTGATACAGGCCGGCGGGATAAGCAGCGAGCTGATCACCGCGCCGGCGCAAAGCGGCAGCTTCTGGCTGGCGGTGCTGTATCTGGGCATACTGTCCTCCGGTGTGGCCTACGGACTGCTGAACTTCGCCAACAGTCACCTGACGGTCTCAGAGAGCTCCCTGTTCTCCAACGTGACCACGGTGGTATCGGTGCTGGCGGGCGTGCTCTTCCTGAAGGAGGATTTCAGCCTGTGGCAGGCTCTTGGCGTAGTCATCATTCTGGTGTGCGTGTTCGTGGCCAACGTGTCCGGCGGCGAAAAGAAATAAAAAGATCTCCCCCGACCGGGGGAGATCTTTTTATTTGCGGATGAGGGTCCCAGCCTTCACGCCGGTCATTTCTCCGTTCTTCACGGCCAGCCGGCCGGCCACCAGCACGGCGTCCATACCCAGGGCCGTTTGGCAGGGGTCCTGATAGGTACCGCGCTCGGTGAGGGCGGCGGGGTCGAACACACACAAGTCCGCGTCCGCACCCACGGCGATAACGCCCTTACCCGCAAGGCGAAGGGCCTGTGCCGGGGCCTGGGTCAGCTTGTGAACGCCCTGCTCCAGCGTCAGCACACTCTGTTCCCGGACGAAGTGCTGCAGCAGGCGGGTACAGCTGCCGTAGACCCGTGGATGGGGCATCCCCTCGGTGGGGTAGGTGGCGTCAGAGATCAGGCAGCTGAGGGGACTGCGGAGGATAGCGGCGATGTCTTCCTCCGCGGCCATGAAGTCGATCATAGTCACCTGGCAGTGCTCGCGGATCAGCAGGTCGCAGCAGACGTCCAGCGGGGATTTGTGCTCCATGGCGGCCTCCTGGGCGATGCTCTTGCCCAGCAGCGGCGCGTCCTCCGGGCAGTGAAGACTGCTGAGGAAGATGCCGTCCCAGCCGGCCAGCTTGGCAATGTCGTCAAACCCGCCGCCGTCTTCAATACGGTGAGCCAGCGTCTCGCGTTCGTGGGGGTCGGCCAGGCGGCGGACAACGGCGTCCATGCCGCCCTCCAGAAACTCCGGCGGCAGGATATGCAGCAGCTGGGTAGAGCCGGCGGTGTAGGGGTACACGTCGCAGCCCACATCCAGTCCCTCTTCCTTCGCCCGGTGCAGCAGCTCCAGGGCCCGGGGTATTTTTTTGCCCCAGTTGTCCCGGCCCATGGCTTTCAGGTGGCTGATATGCAGAGGGACCCGCAGTTCCCGGGTCACCAGCAGCATCTCCTCGATGGAATCGCAGACGCCCGCGCCCTCCTGCCGCATATGGACGGTGAGGGGATATCCTGCCCCGCGATGGGTGAGAGCGCACGGATCAGCTCCGCCGTGGTATAGAAGCACTCCGGGGCGTAACCCAGGCCCAGAGAAACGCCCAGCGCGCCGTCGGCCAGAGCCTGCTCCAGGGCGCGGTGCAGGGCGCGGTAGTGGCGGTCCTCCAGGTGCTCCAGCTCGTAGCCGGCCGCGTCCGCCCGAAGGACGCCGGCACCGGCCAGCATACCCACATGGACGGGGATATTCGGCACAGAGGCGAAATAGCCGGAGAGAGTTTCCGTCACCAGCTCCGGCGGGAGAGCACCGGTGATGGGGCGCAGGTAGTCCCGGATGGCGTCGCCATGGGCGGGGCCGAAGGGGGCGGCGCTGAGGCCGCAGTTGCCGTTGACGATGGTGGTAAGGCCCTGACACAGCTCCGCCGCGCCGAAGCCCGGGCGGAACAGCGCCGCGTCGGCGTGGCGATGGATGTCAATAAAGCCGGGGGTAACGGTCCTGCCGGCGGCGTCGATTACATGAGCGGCGGACGCTGCGGACAGATCGCCGATGGCGGCGATCCTGCCGCCGGAAATGGCCACATCGGCCGCAAAGGCGGGGCGGCCCGTGCCGTCGATGACGGTGCCGCCCCGGATAAGGGTATCAAACATGGTCTGTGCCTCTCTCCTGCTTCCCTGCCGTCAGGGGCAGGGAGATACTGAAGGTGGTCACGCCGCCGCTGCTGTCACAGCGAAGGACGCCCCGGTGGGCGTCCACGATGGCTTTGGCAATGGGCAGGCCCAGGCCAAAGCTGTCGCCGTCGGTACGGGCGTCGTCGGCGCGGTAAAAGCGGTCAAAAATGCGGGGGAGCTTGTCCGAAGGGATATCCGGCCCCTGATCGGTCACGGACACCACAGCGCGGCTGCCCTGCCGGACGGCGGTCAGGCGGATGGGCGTACCGGGTGCGGCGTATTTGACGGCGTTATCCAGCAACACCGCCAGGGCCTGGCCCAGCTTGGCGCCGTCGCCCCGGACAGGAAGAGACGGCGCAATATCGTAATCCAGCACATGGCCGGCCTCAAAGGCCACCGGCTCAAACCGCAGGGCGGCAGTCACCGCCGCCTCCGACAGGTCGGTGACGGTGTCCGGCGGGCTGCCGGCTGTTCTTCTGGGCGCGGAAGAGGGTGAGCATATCCTCCACCAGGGCGCTTCATGCGGCGGCCCTCCGCCCGGATATTGTCCACGTAGACCGCCTGCTCCGGCGAAGCGCTCTGCTCCAGCAGCTCGGCGGAGGAAAGGATGACCGTCAGAGGGGTCTTCAGCTCGTGGCTGGCATCGGAGAGGAACTGCTCCTGCTGGGCCCAGGCGGCACCTACAGGCTTGGTAACCACACCGGAGAGCAGATAGCTGCACAGAAACAGCACCACCAGTGCGCCGCAGCCCACCAGAGAGCAGGCCTTCAGCAGTGTGTGCAGGGAGGTGTATTCCAGGTAGGTGTCGGTAAAGGCGATAGCGGTAGTGGTGTAACCCCGCTGGCGCAGATAGCGCAGATGAAATTCGTCCAACGTGCCGGCGTCCTCGTCCGCCGCCAGGGCGGCAGTGACGATCTCCGCCATACGGGTCTCGTCGCTGAGGTCATAGTAGCTGTTGCCGGCCACGCGGACGGTGCCGCTGCCATAGACCTCGGCCACAAAGCAGGGGATGCTGTCCATGCCGGGCTGGCTGCGGCCATAGTCGCCCTGCTCCAGCGCCTGGTACAGCTGCTGCTGCACATTCTTGTGATAGTTGCCCCGGGAGATGAAGTACACCGCCGCGAACACCGCCAGCAGCACCAGCGAGATCAGCAGCATATTGGTGGCCACCACCTTCCAGCGAAAGGTGCCGGATCATGCCTCCACCTCCAGACAATAACCCACCATACGGAGGGTCTTGATCTTCACAGTGGATTGCAGATGGGTGAGCTTGCGGCGAAGGAAGGAGATATAGACCTCCACGTTGTTGTCCTCGGCGGCGGAGTCGTAGCCCCAGACCTTCAGGATCAGCTGCTCCTTGGAGACGATCTGACTGCCGTTCCGCATCAGCAGCTCCATCAGGTCGTACTCCCGGCGGCTGAGGCGGACGCTTCGCGGGCCGCATTCCAGCAGGAATGTGCCCATGTGCAGCGTCAGGTCGCCGAAGGCAGTCACCTCCGGGTCGGCAGCGGCGTCCTCACCGCCACGGCGCAGCAGGGACCGGATACAGGCAAGCAGCTCCTCCGGCTCGAAGGGTTTGGTCAGATAGTAGTCCGCACCGGCGTCCAGGCCGCGGACGCGGTCATTCAGCTCACTGCGGGCGGTGAGCATCAGCACCGGCAGGCGGCTGCCGCCGCCGCGCAGCTGGCGCAGCAGGGTAAAGCCGTCCATGCCGGGAAGCATGGCGTCCAGCACCAGCAGGTCGTAGATATCGCTGCGGGCGTTGTCCAGGCCGGAGATGCCGTCATAACACACGTCGGCGGTGTAGCCCTGGCGGCGCAGCAGGTCCTGCAGGGTGCCCGCCAGGCGCTTTTCATCCTCCACGATCAGTATACGCATAGCCGCGCCTCCCTTTTCATGGCTTACAGCCCCGTCCCGGACAGGGTCAGGATCTGGGTCAGGGACGACTCCTCCATCCGGTAGATGGTGGTGTCACCGTCCAGGGCCACATAGCGGCCGCCGTCGCCGGTGGACAGGCCGACAGCAAGGATCAGCGTCCGCTCGGCGCTGTTGTCAGCCAGGTAGTTCACCGTCAGCGTGACCTCCGGCGTGTCCAGGCCGCAGACGGCAGCCGCACCCTCCGCCGGGTCGTAGTCCACGCAGGCGGTGAGCGTCAGGGCAGCGATCTCATCAGCCAGGGCGGCGGTCTTTTCCGTGACGTCCCGGTTGGCGCTGCGGCGGGTACCGTCCTCGGCGGTGTAGAAGGAGACGGCAGCGGTGCCGTCGGCGCGCAGCAGACTTACGCTGACCAGCCTGTCCGGCTCGATGACCGGCAGAACGGGCAGGACCGCCATGGCGTAGATGCTGCGGCTGAGCAGCATCTTATTTTCGTCAGAGGTATAGCGCACCGTACCGGCAGGGGTGAGCACGTACCAACGGCCATCCGCGGCCTGGTCGCCGAGATAATAGACGACGTCCACGCCGTCGGAGGTGACGGTGATGTACTTCTTGGGAGCCTCCAGGCCATAGACGGCCAGCTCCTGCACATCGGCCACCGCTTCGCCGCTGTCCAGGGTGGCGGGCAGGGCCAGCAGGTCCTCCAGCGCCGTCTGGTCCAGGGGGAAGGCGGGGTCGTCAAACCAGGTCCAGGCGCCGGTTTCGTCCTTTTCAAAACGGAGGGTCACATCGCCGTCGCACAGGGCCAGGGCGGTGACGCCTTCTACGGGCGGGGCGGTCTGGGTGGAGGCGTCCACCATCTCTTTACCTTTTGTATTGCCGCAGGCGGACAGCAGCAGCGTCGACCCCAGCAAAAACGCCGTCAGGCGCAGAATTCGCTTCATCATGGCTTCGGTTTTCTCCTTTACTTTCGTTTACTTTCCGTTGCTTTTGCTGTATACATTCGCGTTCGCTATATGTTACGTTCGCTTTCAGTATAGCAACTTTTCAGGAAAAAGAAAAGTACATTCCGTGAATTCTCCCGTTCCCGGCGGCGCGGACGGACAAAGCACAAAAAAAGACCGGCCCGGGCCGGTCTTTTTTTGTCGTTACCCGCAGAGATGCGGCAGGTGTGCTGTAATGGCCGAGACAGCAGTTCCGCGCCGCCTTCAGCTTTTCCAGCACCTCCGCCGCCCGCTCGTCGATGATACCGGAGCAGAGGAACAGGCCGCCGGGCTTCAGGAAGGGACGGACGTGGGGGCTGAGGCCCATGATGACATCCGCCACGATGTTGGCCACCACGATATCATAGCCGGCGCCCATCTCCTGCCGCAGGGCGGCGTCGGTGAGCACATCGCCCCAGCGGACGGTGTAGCGGTCCCTGCCGATGCCGTTGAGGGCGGCGTTTTCATAGGCCACGTCCATGCACTTCTCGTCAATGTCGCAGGCCACGGCCCGGTCCGCTCCCAGCAGCAGGGCGGCAATGGACAGAATGCCGCTGCCGCAGCCCAGATCCAGCACCCGCTCGCCGCCGTGAATGTGGGTATCCAGCGCCTGCAGGCACAGGCGGGTGGTGGCATGGCTGCCGGTGCCGAAGGTCAGGCCCGGGTTCAGCACCAGCTTCACCCGCGTGGGGTCGGCGGCCTCCTCCCACTCCGGCACCACCAGCAGGCGGCTACCGATCTCCATGGGCTTGTAAAACTGCTTCCAGTTGTTCTCCCAGTCCTCGTCGGCCACGTCGGCCATGGTCAGCAGCAGGGGCGCGTACTCCGGGTGCTCCTTTTTCAGCGCCGACATGGCCATACGCACGGCGGCCACGGTGCCGTAGGCGTCCTCGTTCCGTTCCAGATAGAATGTCACGCGGCTGACGCCCTTCTTCTGCGCCAGCAGATCGTCATCCACATAATCCCAGTATTGGCGGTTGTTCTCCAGAAAGCTCTGAAAGTCCGCCTCGTCGTCGATCATCACGCCGGTGACCCCCTGCTGCTCCAGCATGTCCGTCACCGCGTCCAAGCCCGCGTGGCTCGTGTCGATCTTGGTATACCGCCAACGGCAATGGATCTTGCGCCAAGACGAGGCGCTCCATCGATGTCGGAGCTTGTGTCCCGCCGATGACAAACCTCTAACGGCAACGGATCTTGCGCCAAGACGAGGCGCGGCGGCGCAGGCGTACTTTGTGTACGGCAAGCCGCCGCAACGAAGTATTGGCGCAAGAGACGCGCCGTTATCTCTTGGTGCCTACGAAGAATATGCCCATGGTATTCGGCCCCGTGTGACTGCCGATCACAGGCCCGATGTAGTTGATGTACACCTCTTTGACGCCGTAGCGGGCCTTCATCTCCTCGGCCACGGCGCGGGCCTCCACCTCGCAGTCGGCGTGGCAGATGAACATGACCTGCTCGCTGGGCTCGATGCCCAGCTCGGCGATCTTGTCGATGAGGGCCTTCAGGCTGGCCTTGCGGCCGCGGACCTTGCTGACGGGGACCAGCTTTCCCTCGTCGGAGGTGTGCATGATGGGCTTGATGGACAGCATGGAGCCGAAGAACGCGGCGCCGGCGCTGAGACGGCCGCCCATCTTCAGGTAGTTCAGGTCGTCCACGGTGAACCAGTGGTCGATGTGGAGCTTGTTGTCCTCCACCCACTGCACCAGCTCCTGAGCGGAGAGGCCCTCGCGCTTCTTCTGGACGGTCAGATAGAGCAGCAGGCCCTGGCCCAGAGAGGCGGAGAGGGAGTCCACCACATAGATGTTGGCATCGGGGAACTCCTCCTTCATGTCCTGGGCGGCGATGCACGCACTTTGGTAGGTGGTGGAGAGGGCGCTGGAGAAGTTGATGCTGACGATGTCCTTGCCGGCAGCCAGAATGGGGCGCATGGCCTCCTGAAACTGGCCTACGTTGGCGGCGGAGGTGGTGGCCAGCACGCCGCTGCGGATCTTGCCGTAGAAATCCTCGAAGCTGATGGCGCTGCCGTCCAGCAGGTTGGGGTAATCGTGCCCATCGATGTGGACGGTCAGGGGCACCACGGTCAGCTCCAGCCATCACGTCGGGGGTCATGCCGGTGCGCAGGGCTCCCCGGGCGCTGCGCACGGCAGCCAGTGCCCGGGACACGGCGTCGGCCTGGCGGGCATTGGTCAGCAGCTCCCCCGGGCGGCCCTCCCCGGCGGGGTACAGAGCCTGGATGGCATCGCACAAAACGTCTACGCCCTGACCGCTGCGGGCGGACAGGGACACCACATTGTCAAAATCGTCGGCCAGACGGCCGATGTCCACGGCCCGGGGCAGGTCTGCCTTGTTCACCGCCACCAGCAGGTTGGGCACCTGGCGGGCCAGGGCCCCACCTCGGGCACGAACACGATGTCGTCAATGCACTTCTTGGCGATGGCGCAGCTGTCGGCATCGGGGGAGGCAATGTGGATGGTGCCGTCGTCGTCGATGTCGATCTTGGCGCCGGACTCGGCCACGATCTTCTGGATGACGGAGCCGCCCTTGCCGATGACGTCGCGGATCTTGTCCGGGTCGATATGCAGGGTGACCATCTTGGGGGCGTACTTGCTGACCTCGGGCCGGGGCTCGGCAATACAGGGCAGCATGATCTGGTCCAGGATCTGGCAGCGGGCGTCATAGGTGATGTCCAGAGCGTTCTTGATGATCTCCATGGTCAGGCCGTCGTTCTTCAGGTCCATCTGGATGGCGGTGATGCCCTTCTTGGTACCGGCCACCTTAAAGTCCATCTCGCCGTGGAAGTCCTCCACGCCCTGGATGTCGATGAAGGTGGTGAAGGAGCCGTCGTCGTCCTGGATCAGGCCGCAGGAGATGCCGGCCACAGGGGCGGAAATGGGCACGCCGGCGTCCATCAGGGCCAGGGTGCTGCCGCAGATGGAGCCCTGGGACGTGGAGCCGTTGGAGGACACCACCTCGGAGACCACGCGGATGGCGTAGGGGAACTCCTCCACGGAGGGGGAATCACGGGCAGCAGGGCCCGCTCGGCCAGAGCGCCGTGGCCGATCTCCCGGCGGCCGGGGGAACGGGCGGGCTTGGCCTCGCCCACGGAGTAGCCGGGGAAGTTATAGTGGTGCATATACCGCTTCTCGGTCTCCTCCCAGATGGTGTCCAGCTTCTGGTTGGCGGACAGGGTATCCAGGGTGCAGACGCAGCACCTGGGTCTGACCCCGGGTAAACAGGCCGGAGCCGTGGACCCGGGGCAGCACGCCCACCTCGGCGGCCAGGGGACGGATCTCGTTCTTCTGGCGGCCATCCACCCGGTGGCCCTCCAGCAGCCAGGCCTTCACGATCTTCTTCTGGAACTTATAGGTGATCTCCTCCAGGTACTTATCCATCTCGGGATAGTCCTCCAGGAACAGCTGGTGCCACTTTTCGATGAGCTGGTTCCAGCGGGCCTCCCGGACGTTCTTATCGTCGGTATCCATGGCGGCCTTGGCCTGGTCCATGGTGGCATCCACGATCTTCTGGAACAGCTCCTCGTCGAAGTCCGCGTGGGGATAGTCAAACTTGGGCTTGCCGATCTCGGCCACCATCTGGCCGATCAGGGCCACCTGCTTCTGATTTTCCTGGTGGGCCATGCGGATGGCCTCGAACATCACGTCGTTGGGCACCTCGTTGGCGCCGGCCTCGATCATGACTACCTTCTTGCCGGTGGACACCAACGGTCACGTCCAGGTCGCTGACCTTGCGCTGCTCGCTGGTGGGATTGAAGACCAGCTTGCCGTCCACCAGGCCCACCTTCAGAGCGGCCACGGGGCCGTTCCAGGGAATGTCGGAGATGGCCAGGGCGGCGGAGGTGCCGATGAGGGCGGCGATCTCGGGGGAGCAGTCGTGGTCCACGGCCATGACGGTGCACATGACGGACACGTCGTTGCGGAAGTCATAGGGGAACAGGGGGCGGATGGGGCGATCAATGACGCGGGAGGTCAGAACGCCCTTCTCGCCGGGACGGCCCTCGCGGCGGTTGAAGCTGCCGGGGATGCGGCCCACGGCGTACATCTTCTCCTCGAAGTCTACGCTCAGGGGGAAGAAGTCGATGCCGTCGCGGGGACGGGCGGCGGCGGTGACGCAGCACAGCACGCGGGTGTCGCCATAGGTGACCATGACGGCGGCGTTGGCCAGCTCCGCCAGCTTGCCGACCTCCAGCGTCAGGGGGCGGCCCGCCAGGTCCATGGTGTACTTGTGGTAGTGGGGGAACTGCCGGTGGGTAATGATGGTAGACATGGTTTGGCTCCTTTTCATTTGAATTTTCCGCATGGGAGCCGGGGCCGTTTAGCACTTGAAAAAGTGCCGGAAAATACCCGGATTCCGGCATTTTTTCAACTGCTAAAGGCTTTGATCGGCTCCGCACACGGGCAGGGATGGTGTGAAAGAAGGGTGGTGCGCACGGGGCACACCACCCTGTCTTCAGCTTACTTACGCAGACCCAGCTTGGCAATCAGGGCACGATAACGCTCGATGTCCTTCTTGGCCAGGTAGTCCAGCAGACGACGGCGCTTACCGATCATCATCTGCATACCGCGGCGGCTGTGGAAGTCATGGGGATGGACCTTCAGGTGCGCGGTGAGCTGGTTGATGCGCTCGGTAAGGATGGCGACCTGGACCTCGGGGGAACCGGTGTCGGTCTCGTGGGTGCGGTTGGCCTCGATGATGAACTCGCCCACGCCGGTGACGATGCACGCGCCGATACTGTCGGAGAGCAGGTCTGTGCTGCGGCGCAGGCGGGAGAGCATACGGTAATAGGCCATATTGCAGCCGCCCTCGTCCAGCGCCACAGCGAACAGCAGACGGCGGCCGGCCAGGTCCTCCAGCCCGTCATCGGGGTCGCGGATATCGCTGCCCGGGGGCAGCAGGGGCACCAGCAGGTCCCGCAGGGCGGGGCTGTGGTCGTTTTCGGGGAGCAGAACGGTGAGCATGGCGGATACCTCCGTTATTCTATGGCGTTCAGCTTGGCGCGGGTGTCGTCGATACGCTTTTGCAGGGCGGGCGGCAGGGTCAGCGGCTCCGTCTCGATGCCGGCGGGGGTCAGACGATTGCGGCATCCCATGAACACCTGGCCGTCGTAGACGGAGGAATAATGCCACTGCCCCCGCAGCAGGGCCAGCAGGCTCAGCGCGCCGGAGGACAGGGCCGGGGCCACATAGGGCTTGTAGCCCAGCTTACGCATCTCCAGATTGGCGTGGGCCACCTTCTCCGTCAACTCACGGGAGAGGGCGTCGTCGTAGTGTGCAATGGAGTTGGCCAGCACCAGGTCCTCGCCGTGGGGGCCGAAGGCGCGGCCCTCGGTAAGGTAGGACGCGAAGCGAGGGTCCCGCCGGGCGTAGTACAGGGCGCGGGCGTGCATAACGCCCAGGCCGAAGCCCCGGACCTGGGCCGGGGACAGGCCGCTTTCACGCAGAACGGCACGGCAGAGTGGGTCCACCGGATCGCTGACCACGCAGAACAGGCCCCTGTACCGCCTGTCCCGGGCCATGCGGGCGTAGACGGACACCAGCTCCCGGTTCAGGCCGTACTGGGCCAT
>VOFB01003052.1_pt1 | contig 28390 bp, 45 predicted proteins | sample 5384141 | NCBI WGS metagenome assembly VOFB01 (sample SAMN12384721, study PRJNA508395) | human gut metagenome | isolation source: healthy gut A | host: Homo sapiens | reverse complement strand
TAAAATTCCCAGATTCATTAAAATACCTGCTTCCAGATCCATGCCGCCCTGAAGCTCTTCGATTTTTGATCGAGCCACTCCTTTTCATCGGATGTTCTCTCATAGGTTGCTTCCAGAACATGATAAGAAACTGCATCCACACCTCTGATTTCCTGCTTCCAACTGCCGTTTTCATATGTATAAATCATTCGAAGAGTGTCATGATGCTCCGTAATCTTTTGCATTGCCCTCTCCAGCTCAGAAACCGAGATCTCTTTCTTTAATTTCAAAAGTACGCTCTGGTTGAACTGATTCTGATTTTCATATCTGCTGTCAAAAATGCTTTCTGAATCGGCAGCAATGGAACTTCTCCCATAATCGCTTCCTGAGACTCAAGTTCGCCCATATAGACATCATTTACAAACTTTTCTACCGTTGATGCTCGAACAGCCGGCGCAGTTCCGCCGTCATTCCTTCTTTTTTCATCATACCCACAATCTGCATTGCTTTGATGGAATCTCCTCCGGCTTCAAAAAGTTATGACGAATTCCAATATCGGGATTCCCCAATACTTCCTGCCAGATACGAAGCACCTTTTGCTGCAGTTCTGTTTCAGGCAGAATATACGATGTTTTTTTTTCTGCTCTTCTATATCCGGAAGTTTCTTTCGATCCAATTTTCCATTTTTTGTGAGCGGAACCTGTGAAATACGCATATACCCATTTGGAAGCATATAGGATGGCAGATATTCCGCCATTTTTTCCTTCAGCACTTCGTGGCTGATTTCTTCCTTTGACAAATAGTAAGCCCATATACGCCATTCTCCTGCCTCATTTTTCACAATCTTCACAAAGCCCTGGGAATTTGAAGAGCTGAGCAGTCCAGGAACGTTCGGGTGATTCCTCGTTTCTGTAAAATGAACAGTCACTTTCTGCTGTTTCTCTATCCTTTTGTAGACATACGTACTGCGCCGCCGGTCAATAGCGTCGTAAAAATTTCATAGACACTGGCATCAAAGGCAAGCGTCGCAACCTGCGCCACCACATCACTCTCTATCCCCGCAATCGGAGACCGCGTATCAATACAAAACGCATACAATGCTCCCGTGGTGACTTCTACTCCCTTGGGTTCTCCGGTAGAACCTGAGGTAAAAAAGCACATAGGCCAAATCCTCCGGCTTATAATCCGTCCTTGTGAAGGTGCGCTTTCCATCCCCCTTCATGCATGTTTCCCTGGATAATTTAATCCGATCCTTCCCATAGCGTTCCGGATCATCTGTAATTATAATTTTTACAGAGGCCATCTCCAGAAAACGCTCTCTTCTCTTTCGGGGAAGACCGGCATCAATCGGCAGATACGCCATCCCCGCCATCAAAATACCCATGATACAAATCACAGAATCCATACTGCCTTCCGCATCGATTGCAATCAGATCTCCGGGTTTTCCTCCTGCCTCTTCAGTACCACTGCTACATTTTTCGACAGGCTAAGGGCTCTTCGTAAGTAACCTTACGGGTGTCATCAATAAGAGCCCATTTTGTTCCATAGTTCTCTGCCGCTTTGAGAAATCCCTCCTGAAAAGTTCCCTTTTCATATTTATAATAGGCTTCATTCACAGACTCTACAATTTCCGTTTCCATTTCTTCAGAAAGAAGCTTATATTCTTTTTACTTTTCTCGCGGGATTTAATATCAGCTGAGTCACCAGATTTTCGTATGCTTTTAGCAGATCTTCCATGGTCTCACTACGATATACCGAAGGATTATATTCAAAATCCATCAGAAGCTGATCTGTTGGCTGCGCTTTCACCGTCAGGTCATAATTCGTCCTGTCCATGAAGTTAGCATTAGCTAACTCTAGTCCGCCAAACGAAACCCCATCTATCATATCTGCGAATTCCAGATTCTCAAATGCAAAATATGACGAAAGAGTGTTTCCTTCCCCGCACTTATTTCGCTCAGTTGTACGCTGCTGTTAAACTCAGCCTGAAAAAGGTCCACACCTAATTTTCGAATCTGTTCCGGCAACGGCTTTTCATCCTCCAATCGAAGAATGATCGGCATGGTATTGATAAAGAGCCCGATTATTTTATCAATATTCGGAATCGGAACACTTCGCCCAGAGGTAACACTGCCCCAGACGGCTTCACTTTGACCACTGTATTTACATACCAGCATACCCCAAATTCCCTGAATCAATGCTCCTACCGTAATGTGGGTATCTGCCGCTATTTTTTTAAGCGTTCCATCTGATTTTCATCCAGTGTCAGCCGCATCACCTCCCTGTCTTTGGTCTGCAGTGCATCAATCGTTTCATGAGGGAACTGATAAGCAGCAGGTACATCTTTCAGATAATTTTCCCAATAGCTTTTTGCTGCATCATTTTCTCTGTCTCCAACCAACTCAAATAATCAGAATACGGCACTTCTTCCACTTTTTGAGCTGTCCCTGCATGGCTTTATCATATATTTCAAATAATTCCTTTATCATTAAGGACATACACCAGCCATCGATGGCAATATGGTGACACCCCCCAAAGCAGTCTGTGCCGGTCTTCTCCCACACAGAAAAGATGCATGTCCATGATATCACCCTGTGCCAGATCGCGATTTCTATCCCGGCTCTTTCTGCTGTTCTATGGATCTCACACCTTTGCTCTTCCTCTGTCAAAGCGCTTAAATCACAATAAATCACTTCTTGTTTTCTATGATCAGGTATGCCGAGCTGCGGACTCTTTTCTTCCGATATGTAATAATTCATACGAAGCGCTTCATGGCTGTCTACCAAGAGCTGTACGCCCCGGTAAACACTTCCACATTTAATTCCCCTTGATATCAAGGATACCTGCTCGTAATAAATATGATCCTCTGTCAGCATATCATGAAAAAACATTCCCTGCTGCATCGGAGACATCGCGTATCTTCTGCTTTCCTTCATCTCTTCCACTTTTTTATTCCTTCCAACGATAATCATGATCAATCTTCCTTGCGATATCAGCGATTGTCTGATATTCAAAAAATCACTCACCTCAATAAAACAAAGCTGCTGATTTAATCTGGTAAAATTTGCATACCCTTGATGGAATCTCCACCAATTTCAAAAATTATCCGTAACAGCTATATCCGATCTGCCAAAGACCTCAGACCAGATACCCTTTACCCGTTTTTCACTCTCACTCATGTTTTCTTCCTCTATATATCCCGATTCTTTAACATAACGGTCATTGATACTTTTCGAATCTTATACATGGAACACAGACTCGATACCATATAGCAAATAATACCAGTCACGATGATAATAAAGAATATCCTCAGGCTGCATAACAAAATTCAGGAATCCAGGAATCGTTGAAATACAAGCCGGCCAGATAGAAACCATCAGCATGGTCTGGAACGGTAATGTAATCAGGATCAATAGAATCACCACAATCGTATTCGCTCTGATATACATTCCGCGTATCTCTTTATCCGTAAACCCGAAAATCTTGAGCATGGAAATACCAGTCTCATTTTTTGGATAAAATCATATTAACCAGTAAATACATCATGATGAGATAAATGATAACTGCAATCGCAGGGAACATAATAATCATGCTCTTCATAACATTTTTCAAAATGACACCATTGGTCACCAGTGAATCCTTCGTCACCACAGATATCAGAGAATCCTCCGGAATATCCAATTTTGTATCTGAGAAATAGTAATTAAAATAATCTACATGCTTGCGGAAAATATTGTTTATTTCCTTCTGATTCATAAAAACGGCCAATCCCATATTGTATGACGTTATACCAACTACGGTATATTCATCACCGATTCCTGTGGAAGAATTCTCCAGTGTGATAATATTCCGACACGGATATTGAATTTTTCGCTGCCGCATCCGAAATGACAACTTCACCAAAGGCAGTTTTCTCCAGATCACTGAAATATTCACTGTCTTCACCTACTCGATACCCGTCAGACTATAGGTCTGTTTCAAATCTGCACTGTAATAATCAAAGCTTTCCTACAGTAGCTGCTGCTTCCCCGTCCGTCCCCCCTGCTTCGTACTGATCGGATACCATATACTGATACTCACTAACCGCTTCTGTTTCCTGTGCCTCAATATATGCATCAAAGGAAGAAGACATCCCGATGCCAAACATCATGAGCCATCCTCCAAGAAAAACACCTACCAGAAGCAGCAAATACGCTCCAAAACTCTGCGTAAACACTCTGAACTTGAATCGAAAATCAAAACCAAAGGCATTGAATCTGCTATGATCACTGCCCGCTTATTTCAATATCTTTTTTAATCAACTTCAATGGTTTTATTGCAAGCTTTCTCCCAATTCCAATCGCATTGATCACGACGATCAGAACAAGGGGCAAAGATTGCAGTCAGCAATGTCTTTGTATCCAGATTCAGACTGCTCTTCGGGATACTGTAATAACTCTCAGACTGTTCACCGGAAGCTGATAGAGTACCTTGACTCCTAAAATGCAGCCTGACAGACTGCCGACAAACGTCACCAGACAAGGCGGTATCATATAAGAAAATAAAATATCCCGCTTCTTAATCCCCAACGCCATGAGCGTACCTAACACAGAGCACTCCTGATCCATCGTCTGCTTTGTGAAAATCATGTACAGAAAGGCGATGATCACAAATACCACTCAACAAACATCTTCGCCATAGCCATATTGCTTTCCATCTTTGCCACAACAGCGGAAATCCTCTTATTGCTGACCGTATTCGTATAAGTTTCAATACCGGCAGCATTGCTCATCTTCTCAAATGCCTCATCGAGCTTCCCATAATCCTGAATCGGAGCCACACAGGCTGCTGTCTTTACGATATCCCTCATCAGGTCTTTCTGCTCAGACTCACTTAAAGAATCATCCTCAAACACAACAGCATAGTTATAACAAATATCTTTCTCACGAAGCTCCTCAAATCCCTCTCTGGAAAGCATTGCCACACCAAAGGTACTGCGGTCTGCTATCATTTGAGAAGAATCCTCCAGACTGATGGTATAATCCGAAATGCACCGACGCCACTGATTGTATATTCAACATCGTCTAACACAATGGCATCGCCCACCGCAAGCTCCTGCTCGGAAGCAAAGATCTGATCTAAAAAGATTTCATCTGCCGTCTCCGGCAAAGCCCCTTCTGCCACATAAGGTAAATCTACCTCTGTCCTCTCATCAAATACTCTGACCGTAACATCTTTGGCACTTGCCAGATCTGCATATAAGTTGTCAAATACACTTACATCCAGATCTTCAATATCCTTACGGATGTCAGCATCCAATTTTCCGTCTAAAGTAAAGTATCCGTCCTCGAGCTTATTCTCTGTCTGGTATTTCGTAAAGGCTGTTTCCTGAACTACTGTTCCACACAAAAGCCCACATACATCCCCACCGCAATGATTGTCAAAACTACGAGTGCCAGATATCTTATCCAGTTTTCTGATATTTCTCTAAATATTCTTTTATACATGCGCTTTTCCCTACCATTCAATTTCATCTACATGAAGAGGATTTTCCACCACCGTATTGCTTGTGATTTCTCCACCTCTTACCCTTATGATCCTGTCTGCCATTTTACCGATTGTTTCATTGTGCGTGACGATGAGAATCGTTGTACCATACTTTTTCCTCACCTTCTCAATCAGTTTTAAGGTATCCCTGGAAGTTTCATAATCCAGAGCCCCTGTCGGCTCATCACATAAAAGAAGTTTTGGATTTTTCACAATGGCGCGGGCAATCGCAGTCCTCTGCTGCTGACCACCGGAAAGGTGTCTGGGAAACTTATTCTTCTGTGCAGTCAGCCCAAGAAGTTCGAGTACTTCATGAATATCCACCGATCTGTCACCGATTTTCCAGCAAAGCTCAATATTTTCCTTTACGGTCAGGTTTGGAATCAGGTTATACGACTGGAAGATAAATCCTAAGGTGTCACGCCGGTATTTTGCCACACTCTTTTTTCTTATCGCTGCTTACCGATTTCCCATCTACAATGATTTCTCCATCGTCCGCCGTCTCCAAGCCGCCAATCAGATTAAGAACCGTAGACTTCCCTGATCCGGAAGGTCCCAGAATGACCACCAGTTCTCCTTTTTTCACACTGAAATTAACTCCGTTTAATACGCAGATCTGACTGTCACCATTTCCATAATACTTTTTTAATTTTTACTTCCAAAAACATTTTGGCACCTCAATTCTATTCTTCATCCTGACTTCCCAGGAAAAATCCCATGAGTGTATGTAACTTTTCCGTATCTGTAATATCATCATCAACCATAGATGGAATCCCGCTGCGATTTGTGGCCTTCTCAATCGTAGAACCATAGTTAAAATGGAAATGGCCTGCCATCTCAATTCCATCCCGGGAATCCTCCAGCGAACAAATCGGCATCATACAAAGATATTTAAAGTTACCGGCATTCTCATCCTCTGTTTTAAAAAGATAAGACTTTTCTCCATCAATTACTGTTTCCTTGCTGTCGCTGTCAAAGACACCTATGAGATCATACACATCGGAAAAGACTTCCTTATCTTCTGTATCATAGGCTGTAATCACGCCATTTTTTGATTTCAAATTTCACCACATCATCGGTAATAAAACATAGGCTGTCAAAGGTCTCTTTAAGCTGCTCTTCATTCAAATCAAAAGAATCCGCAATTTTCTCCCAGGCATCTGCCATTTTTCATCATTACAATACGCTGTAAAAAGAAAGCCATGTCCCCTCCCATTCACTCATATTTTTAATACCTGTTTCCACATCATCAATATTACCGATATCAATTTCCGTCTCTGTATTCGCTGCTTCTTCTTCCTTTCCTCTGCTGCAGCCGCACAAAAATACAACTACAGACACACGCAAAAAGAAACGATAAAACTTTTTTCTTCACTGCTGCATTTCTCCTTCCTCTATCTTTTCACTTTCTCTTCCACACGAAATCTCTCCGGTTTCATCGCATGAAGCATATTCGTAATATCCTCCACATCCATCACTTCAAAGGCCCAATACAAACCACCGCCAGGATTATGCTTTATCACAGCATCTACGACTGCCGCCGCCACAAGACTACTGGCCTCTTCTTCCTTATCCACGGTAAACGTAATCGTATACTCCCCTGCGTTCGCCATCTTTCTTACCACGGCATTCCATGATGACAGAGGACCATTCTTTTTCATCAGGATCCTCAGAAGCAATGTAAGCAGCCGCCATCTCGCGAATCTTTTCAATTGCAGTATCTCTTTCCTGTGTCATAATCAGCTGAAAGGCATCCATAATCATACGCATCATCCTTTCATCTGAAAACAGAATTCATCCAGTGAAGTTCTTTTATGCCGCACGCTTTCGCAGCCTTTATCATCTCTTCGCTGAGATAGGATTTCATATATACCGGTGTATCCACCCCCGGAAAGGCAGTCTGTGTGCCTCCAATATGATTCTCCTTTAAAATACGCCCGTTTCGATAATAAGAATCTCCGTATCCAACTCCGGAAACTGCACCAAGAATGATGTCCGTAAAAGCAATCACTGAAAAATGTTGCTTTCCTCCCTGATAGCAAACCACCTTATCAAGCTTATCAAAAGAGTTTGTGACGCCCATTTCACCAGTATACCGCCTAAGCCAGGCACATAACCGGCTCCTGCCACACATGCGCATTCCTTCGAAATCCGGCTCACACATTCTTCCTCCACAATCATAAAATCAGAGGCATCAATATATGGTTTGCCTGACTTTTTGAGCCGACAATGCCACACGGTCTTTGATGCTGCCGGCCGGACCTGCGCAATTGACAACCACCTCGCACTTTTGGCAAAAACTTTCAAGACTTTCCTCATCATAGAGATCTACTTCCTGCCATACAAAGTGCTTCAACGTTTCAAATTTTTTATTCTTCCTTCTACATCCTCCGATGATTTCATATCGTTCCTGTAAAAGTTCACAAACCAGAAACCCAACGGTTCCGCTGGCTCCGAGTACACCTATTTTTTTTCATATGTTTCCTACGACTCCAATCTCCAATCTTTCACTTCAATTCCTCTCTTCCCTAAATTTCACCAGTCCATTACTTGTTGCATATCTTAGCCGGAAGTAGTAAGTCTAAACTAACCGCAACTAATCATATACCCTTTCTTTCTATAAGTCAATACAGCTTACTGATAGATTTTCTCTATAAGCATACGCAAAGAAATAAATACGGCATTGACTTCCTTTTGCGCAATTAAAAACACTTCCTTTCATCTGATAACTGTATATAAAAAAAACGAGGGCGGTTAAGTCCTCGCTTTTTTACTGTAATTATTCATCGCTTCCATTGGAAGCTTCACTATTTTCTCTGTCAATCCCCATCAAAACCACCGTAAGCAAAAGAATCCCTCCGCACACAGCAATCGCTTTTTCTTTCCATAGCTGTATCATAACATTTCCCATCACTGCACCAATCACAAAGCTGAATATGATTCCATAATACAGGAGTCCTCTTCGCGCTGCCGTTTTATTTTTGCTGTCAAAATATTCACACATATTTTGAGTCGCACTGCGAAGATTCCCGATACACATCGTTGTCGCAATTCCCTGCCCATGTATTTTCCGGGAAACTTTCCACCTGAATTCCACAGGCAAGGGATGTAAAACTATTCGCATACAAATTCCATCGCTGCGGGATAAGACTGACACCAATAAAATTACCGTCTCACAGACAACTGCAATCTGTCTCCAATGTACGATATTGCAATTACTCATCTTCATTTTTTACCATATCTGCAAGTGCAATACCCAGGATAAACGAAACAATCGGAAAGAAATACCGTACCGCATCACTCCAATTGCGCTCTGCCAGATGAATACCCAGAAGAAGGATATTGCCTGTCTGTGCATTTGCAAATACATGATTACGGCACAGATAAGAATACGCATCCATAAATCCGCCTGCCAGTGCAAGGATAATTCCTACCTCAATAGACTCTGACATTTGTTTTGCGCGCTTTATACTCATAGAATCTTTCTTTCCTCTTCCTGAGAATTATTTTTTTACTGTTTTCCGGTGGAATAAAGAAATCAGAACCATTGCAGATAACACTGCGCCAAAAATGTAAAAGTGCTGCTGTCCATTTCATTGGATGAGTCATCCATTTACTTATGGCCCCGATCAGAAATCCTATCCCCATGGTCGCTGCCGTAAAACAATCTATCGTTCTGACTGTCACATCCTTTTTACCCAAACGCGCGAACAATAGAATCAGTGCTGCATAAAACGAAAGATTCATGAAACATTCAAACAAAACATCCACTTCTTTACTCCTCCTTTATCTTCTTCTGCTTCACCAGTAACGGACATGTCTGCTGACACAGACATCACCATGCATGAAAGTTGTTGTATTTCATGTGCAGTTGTATTATACTGAATCACATGGAAGATGTAAAAAGTATATTTAATATCTTTATCATATGATATTTATATGGAAGGAGTTTAGAATGATAACCTATGATTATTACCGGATTTTTTATTTTGCAGCACAATATAAAAGTTTCACGAAAGCTGCTGAACTGTTAGATAACAATCAGCCGAATATTACACGCTGTATGAATAACCTGGAACAGGAACTGAACTGCAAACTTTTTATCCGTTCCAATCGTGGAATCAGTCTGACACCGGAGGGTCAGAAGCTATATGAACATGTTTCCATAGCATATGAACAACTGTCATTAGGCGAACAGGAGATCAGAAAAGATCAGGAACTGGAAAGTGGATTAGTTAAGATTGGAGCCAGCGAAACCGCCCTGCACCTGCTTCTTTTAAAAAAATTGAAGCTTTCCACAAACAATATCCCCATGTGCGCTTAAAAATCCTAAACCATTCCACACCCCAGGCAATTGTTGCAGCAGAAAGCGGTCTCGTTGATTTTTCAATCGCTACAAGCCCGCTGAAGACAAAAAAGCACCTGAAAATCATTCCTTTATGTACCTTCCGCGAACTCTTAATCGGAGGGATCAAATATGCTGCCCTGACCTCAAAGTCTCATCATCTGATACTTTAGGCGATATTCCCTTTATCTCACTGGCAAATGAGACAGGAACCCGGGAATTTTATATCCAGTACTTTTTGAATCACAATCTTCCATTCCAGCCAGATATCGAGGTTGCCACGGCGGATCAGATTCTTCCTTTTATTCAACATAATCTTGGCATTGGTTTTTACCCGGATGAACTGGCAGCGGATCCCATAGCAAACGGCACGGTAGTTCCCATTCCTCTTGTGGAATCTCTGCCTCAGCGGGAGGTCTGCCTGATTCTGGACAAAAACCGCCCGCAGAGTATCGCCGCAAAAAAAAATTGCTCACTGTCCTTACAACAAACTTCCAATAGAAAAAAGGATCGACACATCCTTGTTCAACTGATTCCAATTAAGTGGTGGGGAGTTCTTTTGGAAAACCATGGGTAACCATCTTTTCTCCACTTTTTCTCCAATTGTCAAACCCCTGTTCTTTATCTGGAAAATCATCATATCCAAATTGAAATCCACAACATACGCAAATTTCATAGGAGCCATGTCCATATGTATGATACGGAGTTTCTTGTAATCCACTATAGCCACATACCGGGCACATATATTTTTATCTTCATTTACCTGGTTTCTTATCAAGCTAATTCTGACCTCCTGTTGGTTTAAAAAATCTCTGATGGCACCCTTTTTCCGCTTGGATCGTTCCCAGCTTACGATTCCAGCTTTCAAAAATTCACTGAATAAACATGAATAACTCATTCTTTCTCTAAAAATCATCCTTCACTTAATTCAATAATTTCAATATCGGGCAGATTTCTATTTTTCATCTTTTTTTACTCCCCATATTCACCGTAAAATACTACGCTTCTATTTTTTTTTGTGTGGAATTAGATGCTATAGTAATTTCATTTGAATTTTCATCTGTGAAAACGCCCCTTTGCAATTTTCTTTCTTTTAATAATCCTGTATTTATTTCGTTTTTGAAATCCCCCACAATTCTAATTGTTTTATCGACATCACTTCTGTTTTCAATGCTTATCACACAACTTATTTGAACCACATCACCTTCAACTATAAAATCACTCAGATAACTTTCTTTTTCTAAAATTACTATATCTTTCTTTCGGCCTATTTTCTTGTTTCAAATAACCACTTCCTAATATAAATACAATAATTACTGCTACAATCAAAATAAACATTTTCTTTTGCATTATTTTTCTCCTTCAAAATTCTCTGCCTATTCAGTTACTTAAATGTTGTTTATCTAAAAATACCCGGATTGCTCAATTTTTAAAATATGGCTGCTTTATTTGTCCATAATAATTATTGCTCCAATGAGCTCCACTCAACGGAACATTTTGCCCATTAGCCATCGACCATGTCTCCTCTGGGAAAGTGGTTGACCTTCTATAAACTCCACCAGTTTTCGAATTAACTTTGCCTCCTAATACAGTATGTGCTTCCCGTCGCATTTGGATCAGGCAATGGAATATCCTGTCCGTTTACATTTTGTTTATTTAAAGGTATTAGATTTCCATCAGCATATTTGGAAATGTAGAAGTCTTACTTCTTCTCCTGCACGGAGGGCGTCTGCTGTTACAAAGCCTTTTCCTTCCACCCAGAAGGGGTGCTCCGGTGTTGCTTTGATCTCTTCATTTCCCACAAATACATGGATCAGCCCGCTGCTCTCATGCAGGTACAGTCTCCGGACTTTTTATAGCCCCGTTCTCCGGTTTCCGGGTTCTCGGACAGTACCAGGTCGTCCACACGGATTTCACGGATTGCTTTCTCTCCTTTTGCAGTCGGGATCAGGGTCTCCCCGGTAAAGCATCCGCCCTGGGGTTTTGCCATTTCTGTGGCGGAGGGGCTGCCGAGCCTCCGGAGAGCAGGACCACGCCGGTGAATGCCATGGTGACCCGACCCCTGACGGCAACCTTTTTCCAATCTATGTTTTTGACAAATTCCACCACGTCTTCCCTGACGCGGTTTGCCGTTGTGCAGAAGTTTTTACGGTCTTCTCCACGGAGGCGGTTCAGGAGTTCAGGATGTTGTCTGCTTTTTCAGTTTGGATTTGCCCCAGCTGTGCAGGGTTTCCCCGGTGTTTTGGGTCCAGATCTTTGCCTAGTTATGCGATGCAACGCCTCCATTAGATGTTTTAGTTCCTACTAAGCCATAAACATTTCCATTGTTATTATTAAAATTTATTGATTAAGTAGTTAATGATATTTCTAGATTATCCTAAAATATCCCTAATAAATACTAAACATCTTTCAATATAACCTCTGCTACAGACCTAAGTGTTTCTTTTTGCTATAATCACCACCAATTGAATAGGTTTTCCTAAAAATATTTTCAACATATCTCTCACACTCAAACTCATCATCATCTTTAATATATCCTTTACAATTTGAATGCAATTACTCTTTTTCAATTTTTGTCGGTTTATACATCACTTTCCTCCACTATTTTTGATAAATTATCAAAATCTCCCATTTTTTATTGCAACGAAACCAATTAATTTTATTTTAACCGACTGTAAGCGATTTTTATATTACCTGTTATTTCCAGAAGACGTTCCACGCTGTATACTTTTCTCCACTCTTTCGAAACGGCTTTATAAAATTTTCTCCTGCAATGAGCCAGACAGCATACAAGGATAACATCTTCAATCCTTTCCATATGCGGAATAACTATCACAGTGGAGCATCCCGGTAAATCCAAACAGAAACTCGATGAGATAAGCGCCGCTGCGTCCGGGCGGTAATCATACAGGATGACAGGAGGCTTTTCATCTGTTCCACTGAGATAGCTCCACATATTATGTGACTACTCACATAAAAAATTTTATTATCTTTATACAGCTACATACTCCCAAATTAGTAATCCCAAAGTGCATTCTTAAATCCTGACAACAATGTTTGATCTGCTTTCAGCTTAAATTTTAAAATATTGTCCTCATGACTTCCTCCTATTTGTCCTAATACATAAAATTCATCGGATCTTCAACATAAAGTTTCAAAAAGCATCACTTTTCGCAATCCCTTATTATCATTTCACCGCTTAAAGAATCCGCCATAATATCTATACATTTAATATGGTCTTGAATAGTTTTCTCTTCAATACAAAAATTACAATGACCTGAAAATCCACTAGCAGAAATCAATATTTTATAAGTAACATATCCACCCACACAATATAATGATTCAAAAGACAATATACTGTTACTATCCTGATACAAGATTTTATCATTCATATAGTTGCTCTCCTTATTTAAATTTAAAATCATCAAACACACCTGTTATTTTGTTATACACAAAATGTATTTCTATACCATTTACATTATTGCTCATTTTCGCCCAGCCTTCAGATGCCAACCATCTTGATCACCATTATTACAGGATGATTTTTCAATTGACTCATATCAACTGCACCCTCCAATGGATTTGACATTACTTGGTGCATAGCCATTTGCTCATTTAATGTATTTGGAACTGTTCGTCCAGTACTACCTTTACCAACCACATCTACTGGATTACAAACTCCATTAGAACCACTCTTACCTCCACTTTTTACTTCCCGCCGGACGCTGTCCCCAATGCTGTCCGCGGTCTCATCGACGGCTTCATTGACTGCCTGTTTTCCTCCGCTGCCAATTCCTCCTGCCATCAGGGTGTTATAGACCATGTCGACTACGATGCCTTCCGGTGTCACCGGCAGGCCTTTGAGGCGCTCTGGGCGGTATCCACTGCCGTATCGGCTGCTCCCTGGACCAGACGCTGGAAGAAGGGATTTCCTATGAGGCTGCTTCCTGCAGCAGCTAATTCTGAGAGCAGGACAGTGGTGCTTCCCCCGAGGGAGCCGCCGGAGAGCAGGACTACCTCCGGTAATCGCCATCGTGACCCGATGGAAACCAATTAATTTTATTTTAACCGACTGTAGGCAATTTTATGTTACCTGATATTTCCAGAAGACGTTCCACGCTGTATACATAACTTATGTATGCATCATAATGGATATAAATCTTAGAAAAACAGATGTAAATTTCTGCTTCCCAAAAGCAAAACAAAAAACTGAACCGCTTCTGTGAAACACCCTGTTCGCCTGCAAAATATGGACATGCGGTACATACTCAGTTCGAAAATAATCATCGTATTTCAACATATCTCCAAGAAATAGTGAAGAATGCGATAAGGAGAATCATCTTTTTCTGCAAACAGGGCAATTTCCACCCAATCGTCCGCATTCAAAGTAGCAAAAAGAACAATTACTAAAATGTTTAGTAAATGACGTACTTTTCTTCTCCTGACGTATATCCTCAATATACTCTATAATACAGGAGCTGAAAGCATTAATACAAAAAGGCGGAAAGGGTTACCGCATAAGGCATGCGCAGATACTGCTAAAGCTGGACCAGAAACCCGAAAACAAGGCATGGACATATGACCGCATCAAAGACGCATATGGAGCCTCCCGTTCCACCATTGCAGGTATTGCGCAACGGTTTGTCATGGAAGGGATGGAGGCAGCCCTTGGGCGGAAGGTGCAGGAAAACCGCCGCCGCAAGGTGACGGGCGATGTGGAAGCCCGGATATGCGCCATAGCCTGTTCGGAACCGCCGGAAGGAACTTCACGCTGGACGATGCAGGCAATCGCGGATGAACTGATCCGCCTGGAAGTGGTCGATTACATTACGGACAGCACCGTCTGCGAGGTTATGAAAAAAACGAAATCAAGCCGTGGCTTGTAAAGGAATGGTGCATTCCGGAAGCAGATGCCGAGTTCGTAGCGAAGATGGAGGACGTGCTGGAGGTATACCAGCGCCCGTATGACCCTCTCCGTCCTGTCGTCTGCATAGATGAAACGAACAAACAGCTCATAACGGAAACCCGTATTCCCTGTGAACCGGGCCAGCCTGAAAAAGTAGATTCCGTGTATGTCCGCAACGGTGTTGCAGATGTCTTCATGATTTCTGAACCTCTGGCAGGCAGGAGGGAAACGGTTGTGACACAGACCCGCACAGCACTGGATTTTGCAGAAATTCTCCGGTATACTTCCGACACCCTGTACCCAGGGACGGAAAAAATAGTCCTTGTTACCGACAATCTAAATACCCATTCTCCGGCTTCATTATATAAGACCTTCCCACCGGAAGAAGCACGCAGGCTTGCAGAACGCTTTGAATGGCATTACACGCCAAAACACGGGAGCTGGCTGGACATGGCAGAAATTGAAATCGGCATCATGAGCCGCCAGGCCCTGGGAAACCGCTGCCAGATTTGGAAAGCTTTAAACAACAGGTTCGTACGTGGACTATTAGGCGTAATGCAGAATGTGCAAAAAATCAACTGGCAGTTTAAGACACAGGATGCGCGAATTAAATTGGCCAGGCTGTATCCGGTTATAGTTTAGAGCAGGACAGTGGTGCTTCCCCCTGAGGGAGCCTCCGATTCCTCCCCACATAAAGCCGTCGGAGGCTGATTCTGCGATGTCGGCGATGCTTCCTCCGTTCATGGCTGTGAGGACGCCGTTGAACACGGCTCCGCTTCCTGAGCCGATGGCTGCACTGAGCAGCACGGGGGCCGCTGAGCCGCTGGACAGCAGGACCACTCCGGTGAATGCCATCGGACTCCGACCCCGACGGCAACTTTTTTCCAGTCGATGTTTTTGACAAATTCCACCACGTCTTCCTTTGACGCGGTTTTGCCGCAGAAGTGTTTTACGGTCTTCTCCACGGAGGCGGTCCAGGAGTTCAGGATGTTGTCTGCTTCTTTCAGTTTGGATTTGCCCCAGCTGTGCAGGGTTTTTTCCCCGGTGTTTTGGGCCCAGGTCTTTGCTTTGCTGTACGCATTGCTTACCGTGGTTTTCGCTTTGGTGTACGTGTTGCTTATTGTGGTTTTTGCTTTGGTGTGGGCGTTGCTCACCGTGGTCTTCGCCTTGCTGTACGCATTGCTCACCGTGGTCTTCGCCTTGCTGTACGCATTGCTCACCGTGGTCTTTGCTTTGCTCACTGCGGTTTTGGCCTTGCTCACCACATTGCTCACCGTGGTTTTTACCTTGCTCACTGCTTTGCTCACCGCGGTTTTTACCTTGCTGACCGTATTGCCGGCCCAGGTCTTCACCTTGGTGACCGCGCTGGTCACTGCTTTTTTGCACTGCTAATCTTTGCTTTTGCCCAGCTTGCGATCCGTGGCCGCTGGGGTCCGCGAAGTTCACCGGGTTGTTTTCTGCATAGGTGTACAAGTTCCGGCTCAAGGGCTCCAGCAGGCTTCCGAGGTAGCTGTCTTCACTCAGGAAGCTTCCGGTTCCGGCGTCGTAGTATCTTGCCCTCAGGTAGGCGTTTCCGGTTGCCGCATCTGTGTATTCTCCATTGTACTGGTAGGGGTTCCCGGTGTCAACTGCCCCGCTTATTTTACGTTTCCGGATGGGTCATAGCGGTACAGGGTCTGCAGGTTTCCGGCCGGGTCTGTCAGCTGTGCCACGGAGCCGGTTCCGGTATAGCCGTAGTAATACGTCGTTTCCCCGGTTTTGTAATCCAGGCGTTCCTTTCCGCAGGTGTAGCTTTCCCGTACGGTTCCCTTCTCGTCATAGGCGCTTAGGACCTGGGTGTGACTGCGGCTGATGTCATTTACATAATTACGGATTTCATAGTAGTTGTAGGTGTCCGTTACGGTTGCGTATGGGATCAGTGTTTTGGCTGTCTCGCCGGGGTAGGTCACCTCCCGTCTCCCGACATCTGTGTGATTCCGGGCGGGTTTGCCACGATTCCTTCTTCATCGGCGCGGTCTTTGGCGATTTTCCGGTGCTAGGCGGAAACAGGGGTTTCCATGTGATGATTGGTCAAAACTGAAACTTCTGAAAACAGAAGAAAAAACTCTAATTTAATTATTAGAAAATCGGCAATTTCCATGACTTTTCAAGTCTATAAAGGAGAACTATGGACTTTTGAACAACATGGATTCAAAGTTATGTAAACTGTGGTAGAATATAAATAGTACAAAATAAACATGACCATTTTCAATAAATATTATATGATAGACATAAGACAAGGAGGAGAATGGTTATGGCGAAAGGTACTCAATATTCACGACAGTTTAAAGAAGGTGCTGTTCAGTATAGGAAGGATCATCCTGAATTAACCCTTCGTAAAACAGCTGAAAATCTTGGAATCAGTGAATCTGCTCTTAAAAATTGGATGAAGTCATCAAAAGAACATGAGGGAGTAGTTCCTACCCGTGGTTCTGGAAATTATGCCAGTGATGAGGCGAAGGAAATTGCTCGATTACAACGTGAATTGCGTGATACAAAGGATGCTCTTGAAGTATTAAAAAAAGCAATCAGTATTCTGGGAAAATGACACAAGCCCTCTATGTATCCACCGCAGAGTACATAGAAGAAGTCAATGTGCTGCCCGTGAAACGCCAGGTTTCTGTCAGCGGAATACTGAAAAAACTAGGCGTTTCACGTTCGGGATATCATGCATGGAGAAAACGTGTTCCATCGAATACGGAGATACGTCGTACAGTTTTAAAAGAAAAAATTCAGGAAATCTATGATGATTCACATCAAAATTATGGTGCTCCTAAAATCACAGCAGAATTGCAAAAATATGGAGAACATGTTTCTGAAAAAACAGTTGGGAATTATATGCGTCAAATGGGAATAAAAGCACAATGGGTGAAGCCATATGTCCGGACAACGGTCAAGTCTGAGTTTAGTCAGAAATTAAAAAATATCCTGAATGAAGAATTTAATCCGGAACATCCTGACGCTGTCTGGTGCTCTGATATCACGTACATTTGGACATTTGAAGGATTTGTATATCTTACAAGTGTTATGGATCTTTACTCAGAAAAATCGTTTCTTGGGTATTAAGTAAAACCCTGAGGCAACGCATGTAGTAGAATGCATAGAGAAGGCAAAAAGCGTTCGAAATGTTGAAAAACCGCTGATTTTCATTGCGATAGGGGCTGTCAATATGTATCACAAGCATTTCAGGATGCAACAGTCGGAATGATTAACAGTTATTCAAAGAAAGCTTATCCCTGGGATAATGCTTGTATTGAATCTTTCCATGCACTATTAAAACGTGAATGGATCAATCGCTTTAAAATATTCAATTATGCACATGCTTACAAACTTGTGTTTGAATACATAGAAACTTTTACAATACAATTCGTATTCATAGTCATTGTGGATATCTGTCTCCAAATCAATACGAAGAACAGTATCTTGCAAATCTTGAAAAGAACATCACGAGAGCTGTAAGTTAGTTGAAACTATACACCAAGAGAAGAAAATCGGTTATATTTAATTTGTACTTTTTTTGACATAGCACCACGGTTCTGGGAGTTGTAGGTGGTGGTTCCTGTGTTTCCGGCTGCGTCGGTATAGCCGGCTGTGTTTCCGTTGTGGTCGTAGGTAAAGGTGGTTTTATTTCCCAGGGCGTCGGTCACGGACAGCAGCCTTCCGTCGCTGCCGCAGCAGCAGGTGGTCGTATTGCCTCTGGCATCGGTGATTGTTTCAGGTTTCCGGCTGCGTCATAGGCATAGCGGGTGACTGCGCCTTCCGGATCCGTGACAGAGGTCCTCCGGTTTGTGCATCATAGGTGTAGGCGGTCACAAGCCCCTGTGTGTTTTCCGTCAGGAGGTTTCCGTTTGCATCGTAGGTATAGGTGGTTTTCAGGCCGCCTTCATCGGTCATGGACACGGTTCTTCCCAGGGTGTCATAGGTGTAGGCTTCCCATGTGTCTCCGGGGTAGCTGATTTTTTCGGGCAGGCCTCCTTCCCGGTAGGTGTAGGTGACGGTCCCTCCTGCCGCATCGGTGATGGATGCGGTCTGGTCCTGTGTATAGTCATAGGTATAGGTGGTGGCTGCCCCCGCTCATCGGTCTCGCTTAAGAGGTTGCCCAGGGCGTCATAGGTGTAGGTCCTGGTATCACCTGCCGCATCGGTTTCTGACAGGAGCATTCCCCGCTCATTGTACCGGTAAGTGGTGGTATGTCCTTCTGCATCGGTAAGTTCCAGCAGGTTGCCGCATCCGTCATAGGCGTAGGTGTAGGTTCCCCCGGCGCCGTTTCCGGCGGAGGTTTTGTTTCCCATGGGGTCGTAGCCGAAGGTGACGGTGTTTCCGTTGCCGTCGGTCACTGCCGTGACATTGCCGGAAGCGTCATAGGTGTAGGCGGTGGTGTCGCCTTCCGGTGTGGTCTCGCTGAGGGTCCTTCCCTCTGCATCGTAGCGGTAAGCAGCGGTTCTGCCGAGGGGGTCTGTGACGGTTGTTTTCTGTCCGTGTGCATCATAGGTGATGGATGTATGGCTGCCGAGGGGATCTGTAATCCCGGTCAGGTTTGCCCCGGTATAGGTATAGGCGGTCGTATTGCCGTTGCATCGGTACTGCTTTTGATCCTTCCCTGGTGGTCGTACTGGTAGCTTGGCCTGCAGGTTTCCGTCTATGGTGATGGTTTCCAGGTTTCCGTATCTGTCATAGGTGTATTCCGTGACGACCCCGTCATAGCCGACAGCTTCCGTGACGTGGTGGTCCTGGTCATAGTTCCAGGTACGGACAGCGCCGTCAAAGCAGGTCTCGCAGATCTCATTCCGTCTTTGTCATACTGGTGGGCCGTCGTGTGTCCCAGTTCATCGGTTTCTGAGGCAAGGAGGTTCTGGCTGTTGTAGTCCATGCTTCTTGTGGTCCCGTCTGGGTTTGTGATTTTGACTGTCCGGCAGGTGTCGTCGAAGGTATATATGGTCTGGTTTCCGTTGGCGTCGGTGGTTGTTGTGGTCCCTTCGCCGTAGGCCAGGGGTTGAGACCGCCCCGTTTGCATCGGTCTGGCGGATCACCCTTCCTTCCGGATCATATGCATTCCATACGATCCGGGCGCCGTTTCCGTCATACCAGGCGGTCATCCGGTGCTGTTCATCGTATTCATAGCGGGTGAGGGCGCCGTTTGCGTCGGTGTAGGAGACCAGGTTGCCTTCTTCATCATAGGTGTAGGGAGGAGGCTGCTTCCGTTTGGAAGTCCGACCGCTGTGATATAGCCTTCTTCGCTGGTTTTGATCTGGTATTCGGTTCCCGCCGGGGACTGGATCTTTGTCAGGTTTTGGTTCTCATCGTAGACCAGTGTGGTCTGGTTTCCCTTTTCATCGCAGATGGAGGCCAGCATTCCGAAGCAGTCAAAGGTCTTAACCGTATGTTCCCTGTCGGTGATGGTGTAGGTATAGACCGGGTAGGTTTCTTCTCCCGCCCCGAAATCCCAGGTGTTTTCCCGGATTTTCTGTTTCTCCAGTGTGAGTCCGTATCCGTCCGGGCTTTGTAGGCTCCGTTTTCTTCTGTAAAGATCAGGACGCTTCCGTCATCCCTTGTATAGCGGATGCTTCCGTCCGCCGCCTTACTGAGCTGTTCGGTGTAGGCAAAGGACCACCCTCTTCCGAAGACGCTGTTTCGTCCTGCCCCTTTGGAGTTGTAATTGCGCTCGATCGCAAAATCGCCGGTATAGTCCGGGATGGTGACGTCGGTCCGGTTCAGGTAGAAGTTCCCGGTATTCAGGTTTACCGGCTCAAAGCCGAATTCACAGTGAAGTCCCCTTCCCATCAGTGCGGCATCGATCCTGGCTTTTTCGTCATCGTCAAGTGCCGGGGGTTATACGGGACCGTGGCATTTTTTCGGGTTGCGGATGAACAGGGTATTGTTTTCCACCAGGAGCATGTCCTGTACCCGGTTGTCATACATGATCTGTGCCAGGGGGACGCCGTAATAGTTCGCGATCTTCGGCAGGGTATCGTACCTGGTCACTTTGTAGATGACAAAGTCTTCGCTGGTGTTTTCTTTTCCTGCCTTCCCCGCCTTTTACCGCCTGTGCTTTGATCCGGTAGGGGACGTTGAAGTCCGGGGCGGTGAAGGGATACAGGGTCTGCCAGTTTCCCAGTTTGTCTTTGTATGTTGTGGTTCCTTTTTTTCAAAGGCGCTGTCAAATCCGGAGCTGTCCGGGTACTTGTAGGAGTATCCTGCATAGGCGGCTCCGGCGTAATTTTTGCGGGGTCGTTCAGCGTATAGCCGACGATGGAGCCGGGGGCGGCGGTTCCGTCCGCAAACACGCCCTGGAACTGTAGTTTTCCGTTTCTGTCTGTCAGGATCATGCTGCGAAGGTTTACGGTGGTGTCATCGACCCCGTAGTTTTCATCGACCGGGTCCGGTACGCTCCAGTGGATGGTGATGCCTGGTCTTTTATCCCAGCTGAAGTCACTTTGTCCTTCCGTTCCTGTGGGTAGGGGGGTATAGAAGGCGCCGCCATAGGCGCTTTCATCGGTCGCCATCACGACCAGGCCGTAGTTCGGGGCGGTTCCCTGTACCCAGTTGTTCACGGTCTCCCGGATATCAAAGTGGTGCATCCCGTGTTTTGCCCCGGAGGTGCAGTTCTCCCCGGAGGGTTCCAGCGGCAGGACGACGGAGCTGTCCCAGGTCAGGCTGCCTGCCTTCCACGCATTGATCGGTAGCAGGCAAAGGTGGCATTGGTCTGGGGATACTGTACATACTGGTAAACATCCAGCGTGGCACTGTCGATCCGGGCCTCTTTCGGAATGCTGCCTGCAAAGTCGTAATTGACGGCGTAATACATGCGGCTGCGCCCGATATCTTTTCCCCGGCACGCCTGTCATTTTGCTGGTAATGTAGCCTGCATATCCGTATCCTTCTCCCTGGTAGGTGCCGTGTACGGTACTGGTGGTAACCTCGATCAGGCTTTCTGTGGGTACTGTGACCGTGGGGTCGATCTTCACCGGGGTATGTGCGTCCGTCTTCGGAGAGCCATGTTTCGTCCGCGTCTATGGTTTACCTGGAAGCGGTCTCCTTCCCGTTCCAGGGAAACTTCAATTTCCGGCTTTCCTGACCGCCCGCATCCACCATAACGGGGGCGGATAATACAAACAGAATCTCTTCCTTCCCTTTTTCCCGGATGAGGATCTGGTTGGCGGATGCTTCTGCTTCATAGCCCTTTCCATCAAAGGTGTACCGGAAGGTATGCTGTCCTGTCCACTGGTTCAGGATGATGTCTTCCTTTATGCCTGTGGTACCCACCGTATACTGGACATCCGTCTCTTCCTGCACCTGGTTGTAGAGCAGGGCGTTCTCCCGGACCGTGGCATTCCCGAAGGTTCCTTCTTCGGGGAAGAGTTCCAATGTATGTTCCTGACTGGAGATGCAGATCCCTTCTGTCTCTGTGACATTTGCCGGAAGCCGGACCTCCAGGCCGCTTGCTTTCGGTGTGTAGACGATGGCAAGGTCTGTGCTTCGGATCTGTTCTTCGGTCGGCATCTCACAGAGTTCCCCGGTGTCCTGGTCTCTTGGTACCAGGGTCAGATCGGTCTGTGTTTCTTCCCCGTCTTCTGTCCGGCAGGTGTTGGCTTCGGAAGTGATCCGGGTCACATAGTGGGTGGCGTCTGCCTGATAGACTTTTTATGTTCGTCGATTTCTACCGGTTCTCCATAGCGTCCTTCCAGTTCTGCTTCCTGGTCATCGGTATGGCACGCCGTATCCGGAAGCCGGAGGATACCGGGGGCTGTTCCTGTTCTGTTCTGCTCCTCCGTCTGAATCAGACGCTTCCTCTGGTTTTTCCAGGTCTCCTTCGGTCTGTCCGGGCAGGACCTGTGTTTCTATTTCCTGAAGCTGTTTCTGCCAGGCGTGTTCCTGCTGGTATTCCTCCTGGATTTTTATTACCTGGTCCCTGATTTCTTCCGCAAGCACCACGGTATTGGTATCGGACAGCAGTGCTGCGGTCAGTAAGATCGCCAGGATTCGTTTTCCCCATCTTCGTTTTTTATGCATCTTCGTTCCTCCTGTGTATGGTCTGGCAGATTGTTATGGTAAGGATCAGGGATACCCCGTCTCCCACAGGACCTGCACAGTCTTTGCAGCCGTCCCGCTTCCAAGGCAGGAGAGGGCGGCGGCGGCGCGTACAGTACAAGTGCCGCAGGACTGTTGTTCCCGCTTTTTGATCCCTTTTTCAAAGGCCTGCCGGATAGATGGCAGGTAAGGCAAAAAGAAAAAGAACATCCGAAACAGGTTCTGCCAGACGCCGTCTGCGAAATAGAGAATCTGTTTGGTGTCCTCATAAAAGCAAAACCATTCCGGTAAAGAAGCGCCCCGGCTCCGCCCTGTATCACGCCTGCCGCTGCCTGTACTGCAAGATACAGGACAGACCACCGGATCAGTTCCCGCTTCCAGTCTCTGCCGCGCTTCCGGCAGACGGTTTTTTATCATCCATACTGCTCCTGCGGTCCCGGCAGTTCCCAGGACCAGCCCAAGGATCAGGTGCAGTGTCCCGATCTCCCGGTCATGGCTCCACTGCTCGGCCACATGGGGCAGTAAAGGATGCCGGATGCGGCCAGCATCCATAGAAAAACGGCCAGCATGCCGAGCTGCCGCCGCTTTTCTTTTGCATAGTTCCAGTAATTGTTCATCATTCTTTTCGTGTTCCCTCCTCTTTTGTGTTTTCTGTAAGCACTCCCTGCACCAGGTAACGCATGGATGCATCGTCTGGTGTACAGGTTGAAAGTGTTACAAGCGGTGCCTGAATCGAAATCCCCGCTCTCAGATAACCGCCCGTATCCTGTACAAATCCGGGATCTTCTGAAAGTAGTCATCTGCCCCTTCCGGGGTTCCAAAGTCAAAAGACGTCAGCAGGTGTTCGGCCGGATAGCGGTATGCCGCGACAATCTTATATTCTCTCGTCTCCCCGGCAGATAAACCGTGAAACTGTCATGTTTTTCAAAGAAGTCTTTCTCCGTAAATTTCTTCAGGAACCGAACATCGTGCCGTCGCGCATGTTGTGCCCGTAGATCACGGTATTCGATCCGTGAATGCTTTACTGTTTATTTTTTCTATGTAAATCGCCCCGTAAAGATTGGATTCTTTCTCAATGTCATGACTCAGATAGTAATCATCTGACTCTGTTTCACTTTTGCAGGACCGGGTAATCAATTTCCGTCCCCGGCACCCGTATCCAGGCGCAGACATCCGGATTTTTGCTCTGCCAGTATGTAAAATCGACCGCTTCCCCCCGGGGCTGATTCCGCTTCCCACAACTTTCGGAACCTGTGTATCTGATGACGGACCTGGTACAAAACCGGCTCCCGATAGCAAAACGCAAGTCCCACACCAATCAGTAATACCGAAAGGATACTGACAGCTTTTCTCTTTCTTTTTTCGCATCTTTCTATATCCCTGCATCCTTTCGTAACCGCCTGTTCTGATTCTCCTATAAGACCATACCTATAGATATTTAAATTTTCTGATAAAAAGGTGGCAGACATCGCTCAATAAAGTTGCCGCACTGCAACCTTTATGATTATATACTTGTTGTCTTGTGCAGGCAATAGGAATCAATCGCATATTTCGACAAATTATTGTATTATACGTAAGCGATGAATAATCGCCCGTCCACGACTCACAGGGAACCTTAAATTGGCAGGTTCCCACGGTTTCTGGTGTTGTTTTTTCAGTATCAGTTATTCCGAACAACTTTCCTTGATAAACTCACTCCATGGCATGAGCTGTTCTATGCCTGCGGGCTCCTCTTTGTAGTCCGGCATATACAGCAGCAGGATATAGAGATATTGATAGATGTTCAGGTTGTTTGCTTTCCGCTGTTTCTATAAGGCTCAAAGAACAGCACTTGCAGCTGCACCATCCTCTGTATTGAAACAGGAAATTTTTTCTGCCCGTCACATAAGATTTGGCTCTTCGTTCGGCGGCGTTGTTGGAAATCTCACACCTTCCGTCAAGAAGATAATTCATGAGAGTTTCTCTGGTTCAAGGCATAATTCACCGCCTTTCCAGTTTATTTCCCTCCGGTTGGGCTGAGAGTGTCCAGCCAGGACCAGAATTCGTTCCAGATCGCCGGCTCTTTTCCTGTCGTTTCTGTTTCCTCTCTTCAGCAGAGCTCTTTATAGAAGCGTTCCAGATAAAACAGCCTGTTGCAGAACGCAACCCTTTTCTGCCGGAAGCAGTGTTGATCAGCAGCTGTGCCATCCTTTTTATCGATCTCCTGTTCAGAGCTGATATCCAGAAGTTTCAGCTTTTTTCTCTCCGCCTTTCGAAACGGCTTCATAAAATTTCTCCTGCAGTGAGCCAGACAGCATTACAAGGATAACCTCTTCTTAATCCTTCCATATGGAATAACCATCACAGTGGAGCATCCCAGTAAATCCAGACAAAACTCGATGGACAACGTCATGTCCCGGTCGGTAATCACAGGATGACAGGGAGGCTTTCCATCTGTTCCGCTGAGATAGATCCACAGATAGGATCTGATGCAGCCGTCCTGCCCTGTTCATGGAGAACCTGGCATGGGACCTCATCCGTGGATGACTCCCTCTTCTTATTTGAGCTAAAGCAGTCCCTGACATGGGCTGGACTATAATGGAGACAGATATTCCAGTGCACAATAATTATACCAGTGCGGCAGTCCTCCTTGGTACGGGCACTTCTCTGTATCCAGTCCTTTGACTGGCGGTAGAATGAAGGCAGGAAACTTTCTGGTACATACCATAGCGACCATGTCTGTGAAGGGCTGCGCACAAGAAGAGTGTTGAGCTTTGCTGCTTTTATGGTAGTTTCATCCTCCTGGCGGCATACCGACATGTTTCCCTGTATATAACGTACCTCACTACTTTAAGCTGGAGTGATCCTGAGCTCTTCACGGACAACGAGAAGTCCTAGATGTTCCACAGAATTACAGTCAGCAGAAACGTTCTGGCACATCACAAGGGATCTCCTTTAATATAGGCTTCATACAGATCTGCACGTGCCAGACTTTTTCTTCCTTTCCAAGTGTATGTTCTTTTACTGTTGTTTGCTCTCTGTCGCGATCTCGCTGAAGCTGGCCTCAGATCCTGTGTTGATACTCTTGACTGCACATGTCCTTTCACTGGAAGCACCAAAAGCTTCTTTTCAATCTCCAGGCTCTGTTGGATTGGCAATCGTGGCCTGGAGTTCTTTACTGTAGTACTGAAGATCCTGTATGGTCTCTTTCCTGCTCCTTATTCGTTTCAACAGCAGATGTATGGTTTCTTCTGAACTGAGTGGTATATATCCTGTTTCCATCCTTCATTTTCTTAGGATCATTATAAGAAAATATGGGATTTATAGCAATGAGACAATTCTGGCCTGCAACGTCATTTTGACGAGGTCCTGTTTGATATCTTTCGAAACCAGCAAAAAGGGTCTTTTGAGACTTTGTGGACGATATCCAGGTGCAATACTCTCCAAAATAGAAGGGTGATCCATATCTTTGGACATAAGCAGAACGGTGGGATAAGCACAAAATCTTCAAAACAGGATTTAAATTTTTAAATCTCCATTTGCACAAAGGATCAGAAATCCTTCTTCTTCTTACCTGCCCTGATCAATGCATTGATCGATTGCCAGTCCCTCTCAAGCCATCGAATTCTGACAAAGCAGACGGCTTCTGAGGCATCTCCTGGGCCATTGAACCGTCCATCTTTACTGTCATGTTTCTGAGCAATACGAAACCATCCTTATCAAATGGAGGTCATGTCCGCAGAAAAGAGCAAATGGTATTGTATATCTGTTCAGTATCATGGATGATTGCCATGAGATCTTCATCAAACTTTTCATGCCGTCTGCCCGGTGATGATAAAATTTTAGACACACCGGACAGATCGCCTAACATAACCCCAGCACGGACAGTGCACGAAACACCTGTCCCTCGGCTGCGGCATTGGTGATCTCGATCTGAAAGCCATGGCAGTGATCCTTACAGCTGGTTCAAAAGATGTGCTGATAACAGTTGTTTGTTCCCAGGGCTGATATTGACCGCGTTATCCAACGATACCTGTACTACCCGCTTCTTTCTGAAAAGGTGAGTTTACTGGTGCTGGTATCCTGCAGGTTTTTCCAGTCTTTGATATGATATGGATATGATGCTCCTCGCACCAACATTTATCGGAAAGCATTCACTGAACGGCATTCCTGACTAGATTGATCATTTCATCGGTATCAGTTTCTTTTTTTCATGTGTACTCAACTCCTCATTCTTAATTAAGGAATTAGCACTGACCCAGAAGAACTGAAGTGAAATTATCCTAATAAAAGTGAAACTGAGAAACGACAAAAACCGCAAAATTTCCCATAAGAAAAAACCGGACCGACACATCAAATACATGCTGTCGATCCTGTCCGTTTGCTGCGAAATGACTTATCTCCTGGTTCATCTGATAAGCAACCAGCGCAATATTCCAGTAGCCCTGTTTATTCAATTCCCGCTCGAACTCATGAATCTGCTTTTTTTGCAGGATTCCGGCAGGTCTGCAATCCGATATTCGCAGCTCTGTCCTTCCTCTTCTTTCTTCAATTCCTGCTCCATATGCTCCATCGCTGATTTACAGGATGCAGGAAGTTCTGTTACTTTTGATGTTGTTCTGGATTCTTTCATGGATTCTCCTTTTCTTTCTGCCAAAATTTCAGGCGATTGCAAAACTCTTCCGGAGTCGGTTTTAAAGATTCGTAATTGCAATATTGTCCTGTAATCAGTATTTCCGTATCTCATAAATATTACTCCGGCGGTTAAATCTCACAGCTTTTACTTTGCCTAAATTTCCATCTGCTGCGTTGTCATCAATCGTTGCAGCCCTCGCTGCAACTCATTCTTCCGCCTTGCAGATAAAAATTTATTCTGCGTAAAATTCTGCGAGATTTAACCGCCGGGTAACTCTCAAAAAAATCGGAACAGTGAAACGTTTACCGAAAACTGTTCTGATTCTATAGACAAACTATGTTATGAAATGCTTTTGCATTTTTTCAAACACGCTCTAATCTCTCTTATTGTCAATCATATACAAAAGTGCATTGACGATACACGCCGCAAATATTACTGCCGCCCTTTCTGCCCCGTGCTACGATGTAAAGGTACTTCCGTCTCCATAATCAGTTCCTTGGACTGCACCACATTAAAATCCTACCGGAACTCCAATGATCAATTCCGGTTTTAACCGTTTTTCCTGAATCAGTTCATACAGTCTCACCAACGCTGTGGGTGCATTCCCAATTGTAAAAAATAACCGGTCTGCCAAGTTCCATAGCTTTATCCATACACACATGGGCTCTGGTTGTTTCCAAGCTCCTTTGCTCTGACCGCCACATCTCATCAGACATAAAGCAGTAAACCTCGCCGCCGTACCGGGCAAGTGCCCGTTTATTGATTCCCGCCTTTGCCATCTGCGTATCTGTCATGATACAGGCACCGCCTTTCAGTACCTCAATGCCTGTTCCACTGCCTGTTCGGAAAACAAAAAGATTCTCTGCATAATCAAAATCTGCACTTGTATGAATGCCGCTTAATGATTAATGCTTTCTCATCATCCAGCTTTCTGTCTCCCAGTTCCAATACG
>VOFB01002494.1_pt1 | contig 28390 bp, 47 predicted proteins | sample 5384141 | NCBI WGS metagenome assembly VOFB01 (sample SAMN12384721, study PRJNA508395) | human gut metagenome | isolation source: healthy gut A | host: Homo sapiens | reverse complement strand
TGGGATGCTGATCGATATTGAAGCTGCGGTCAGATCCGGCAAAGGACAGGGATATGAGCGTTGGGCTAAAGTATTCAATCTGAAACAGCTTGCGCAGGCAGTCAGCTATTTAAAAGAGCATGGAAATATGAGTTATTCAGATTTGGAACAAAAGACTTCTACTGTTGTTTCCCGCTTCAATGAGCTGTCTGATCGGATCAAGAGTATGGAAAAACAGTTGAATGATAACGGAGAGCTTCAAAAGCAGATCGTCAACTATTCTAAAACCAGAATGGTCTATACAGAATATCGAAAAAGCCGGATACAGCAAGAAATTCCGTATGGAACATGAAGCGGATATTCTGATCCATCAGGCGGCAAAGAAATATTTTGACAGCTTGAAAGTAGAAAAACTTCCTACCGTGAAAATGCTCCGTGAAGAATATGCTTCTGTCCTGCAGGAGAAACGAAAAGCATATGCGGAATATAAGCAGATACGGACAGAAATGCGGGAATTGCAGAATGTGAAAGCTAACATTGATTACTTGTTGGGAGCTTCTGATGATAGAAAAAATGTAAAGCAGCGACAATAAAATTACGCTCGATTTTTTGAACTTTCAGTGTCCATAAGGACGCGCAGCCGTTACCAGCGGTAACGATCTTGGGGCTTGGGGTTATCCCTCAACAAGCATTTTGCAGGTTAGAAACCTGCAAAAATCGTAAACATGTATATGTTTGCATTGCTTGCCAATTTGGAAAGAACCCACTATGTGGGAATACCGTATCTCCTGTTATTGATTTTGTATATGGATTGTAGTAAACTATAAAATGGTTATTTGTAGCTAACTATAAATCCAAAGTGAGGTGAAAAGATGGAGGCTACTATAAAAAATCCACAATTTCATGATATATACTTTCCTAATAAAAGGAAACAGCAAGAGAATTTGATTGTTCAGCAAAACACAGACACCGGCTTTGGTGAAATGAATTGCTACGATGTGGCGCATGGAATAACAATCACCTATAATAATCTTAATATGGATTCGTGTTATCGGCCCATTATTCCCCAGCAAGACTTTCTACAAATAGATCATTGTCTGGAAGGCTGTTATGAATGTGAACTGTCTGGCGGTTCCGTTAGCTTTTTGGGTGAAGGTGATTTATCTGTCAGTAATTTGTGTAAAGGACAGCAGCTTTTTGTTGGTTCCAGAATCCCCTTGAAAAAAATATCGTGGAATCACAGTTTTATTTGAAATAGAAACAGCTCAAAAACACTTAATTCCGATTTCCAACAAGCTCATATAAATTTAGCACAGATTCGGGATACATTGTGTGCAGATGGGCGCTCTTTGCTGATAAAATCCAAGCATGAAATAGACCATATCTTTAGCGAATTATATTGTGTGGACGAAAGGATTCGCCTCCCCATTCATGGGTAAAGATTATTGAACTGCTTTTATTTTTGAGCCTGTTGGACGCCAGCTATGTTAAAAACCTCGCCAATTTTCCGAAGAAGTTTCTAAAGGAACTCAAAAAGCATACCAGTATATTATTGAAAATCCTTTTTCTAAAATAACCATTCCTGAATTAGCTGATATGTTTCATGTTGCCGAGTCCAGTATGAAACGCTGCTTTACCTCCCTTGCCGGAAATTCTATTGGTACTTTTTATGAAAATTAAGAGGATAGAGGCTGCGGCTGAATTATTGATTTCGGAGCCGCAACTTAGTATTTGTGAGGTTGCCGAGGCAGCCGGATATGAAAATCAAAGTAAATTTTCTGCTGCTTTCAAATCAATATTTGGTATGACACCGTTTGCCTATCGTTGTAAATCTTGGTGAGCTAATTGGAGTAAAAATTCACCTGATCGGTTATAGATTCTACCCGTTCTGACCTGCTATACTTGGATAAGTCGGTGGTAATAAGATGTACTGAAAAGAGTCGCATTGCGGCCCTTTTTTTAAGGTTAATAGGTTAGCTAAAGCTAACCAGCAAGAACAAGTCGATACTAACTCAAAGGAAAGAGAGGAAATGAATGTGTTGAACAAAGGAAGTCTTGGACGAAGAATACTAAAACGTCTATTAAGTCTTATCATTGTAGTTTGGGGTGTCGTAACATTAAGTTTTTGCTTGCAAGTATTTACAGGAACGGACCCTGCGGAAATGATTGTACGGAAAAAACAGTTTGTTTGCTACAGAAGAACAAATTCAGGCCGTAAGGAACAGCTTGGTTTGGATGCTCCGTTTCACGAGAGATATATTGACTACATCAAAGGAGTTGCAACTGGAGATTTAGGAACTGCGATTACGAATCGGCAACCGGTTATTGAAAATATTAAAGACGCTCTCCCTGTGACTTGTACAATGATTATTATGGCAATGGCATGGGTGATTCTATTTACAGTGATTCTTTCTGCAATTTCTGTGATACGTAAAAATGGGATTTTTGATAATGTTACAAGAATTGTTTGTATCATTGGTATCTGTGTGCCGAGTTTTTGGCTTGCTTTAATTCTCTTGACGGCTTTTTGCAGTTAATATTCCTATTTTTAGTGTAATTGCAGACGGCAGTATAAAATCTTTGATTTTGCCGTCTATTGCTATGGCGGTTCCGATAATTTGTATATCTACAAGAGTATTACGAGCTTCTGTATTAAATGAGTTAAAAGTGATTATGTAGCTTATGCCAGAGCAAGAGGTTTCTCAATTCACAAATTGTTTTCGGAGAAGTTTTGAGAAATGCACTCCCCACTGCCATTACTCTTTTTGCCCAATATTGTGCTGCACTTTTTGGAACATCTGCTTTGGTTGAAAGTGTATTTTCTATTGACGGACTTGGAATCTCTACTTAATGGAAGCCTGCGAAAAGCATGGACGTCTATGGTATATCTGGCGCTATTTTAATATGTGCTATCCTTTTTGTTCTCTTTAATACAGTAGCCGACATTCTTTCCAGCGTAATTTGTCCTGCGTATAGGAGGAAAAGAGTATGAAAAGGAAACCTCAAATTATCATAGGAATTATTCTAATAGTAATATTCGTCCTGCTTGTGGTAGCAGCACCACTTTTAGCCCCTAATGATCCAAACGCTACTGATTTAGCATTAAAAAATGCGCCGCCCTCCGCAGAATATCCGCTTGGTTGCGACCAAATGGGAAGATGTGAATTATCTCGTCTGATTTATGGCGCGAGGTACTCTCTTGGACTTTCCATTCCTGTACTGATTATTTTAGCTTCCTGTCATTTTTATCGGGTGTTATTCAAGCTATAAAGGCGGAATTGTTGACGAAATTATGCGGCTGATATGCGATATTTTTATGGCATTTCCATTGATTGTTATAGCCATGTCGCTCGTCTCTGCGGTGGATAATTCTGTAGCCAGTATCATTATTGCTATTGGTATTTCAATGACTACTTGGTTTTTAAGAATGGTACGTTCTTATGCTAAAAACTGAATGTGGTAAAGAATATATCGAGGCAGCGCGTATTTCCGGTGCTTCTAACTTCCGAATCGTAACACGGCATTTGATTCCGAATGTATTACCACAATTTATTGTCTACTTTACAACTGGTATTGCTACGGCAATTATGTCTGTTTCAGCTTTGCTTTTCTTGGGGTTGGTCTTATTGCAGGAACACCAGAGTGGGGCGCTATGCTTAATGAAGCGAGAAACAGTGTGTACTCTAATCCGAGCCTCATTATCTATCCGGGAATTTGCCTCATTGTATGCTGTGCAGGATTCAACCTTTTAGGCGAAGGACTGCGGGACGCTATTGGGAAGGAGGACGAGATCAGTGCCTCTTGAAGTAAAAGACCTTTCTGTATTTCTTGCGTCTGGTGAAGTAGTTACGGAACATGTTTCTTTTCAAATTGAGAACGGAAAAAATGCTTTCGATTGTCGGAAGTTCCGGCGCTGGAAAAACTACAATCTGTAAAGCTATTATGGGATTACTTGGCTCAACATATAAAGCCACGGGAGAAGTTTGTTTTCAAGGAAAAAATTTACTGTCTCTTTCAAAAAAAAGAGTGTCAAAAATATATGGAAAAGAAATTTGTTTTATCATGCAAAATCCTATGACAGCCTTTAATCCCTCTCTCCGTGTGGGGAAACAATTAGAGAAAACTTTTACAGCACCATGCGCGTACTTCAAAGATGAAATGTTTTCTCTATTCGATAAAACATTACGTCGATTAGGATTAGAGGACACAGAGAGAATATTAAAAGTTATCCTTTTACCCTTTCAGGCGGTATGCTTCAACGCCTTATGATTACTGCTGCTCTAATCAACCAACCGCAAATTTTGGTTGCCGACGAAGCCACTACTGCAATCGACGCATGTAATCGTGTGGAATTGATGAAGGAGCTAAAGAGTCTTTGTAAGGAAGGAATGTCGATATTGTTCGTCACCCATGATTTAAGGGCTGCCTCATATTCAGACCAGCTTCTTATTATGAATCAGGGAAAAATCATTGAATCAGGAGAAACCAAAAGTATCATAAAAAAATCCAAAGCAAGAATATACGGAATATCTTCTCAATGCTTGCCGATTAGAAAGGAGGGAGTTGATGTGATTGAAGTAAAGAATTTGAGTTGTTCTTTTTCCGAAGGAGCTTTCACTAAAACAAATTTACGGCCGTATCGCCTATTAGTGCTATTTTCAAGAATGGAGGGTGCTATGCCATTGTAGGTGAATCCGGGTCTGGCAAAACGACTTTGGCACGAATGATTGCTGGCCTTCAACGACCAGATAACGGCAATGTGTTAATTGATGGAATCGCTGTATATGGTAGGAGACGTATTGCAGAGAAAGAGCATTTTAAGAAAGTGCAGATTATACAGCAAAATTCTGCTTCTGCCCTTGACCCCAAAATGACAATCGGAAAATCCATTGAAGAACCGCTAAGTTGTTTCTTTCACATGGAAAAGCGGTAAGGAAAAAGCGCTGTGAAGAATTGATGGCTCTTTGCAATCTACCCGTTGATCATTATGCCAGACTACCTTCGAATTATCCGGTGGAGAACAAAAACGAGTGGCGATTGCGCGTGCTTTAGCCGCCAGTCCAGAGTGTTTGATTTTTGATGAAGCCACAAATGGTTTTGATTTGCCACTGCGAAAAAAATCATGGAAGAAATTATTGAACTTCAAAAGAAAGTTGGTTTCACTTTAATTTTCATTACTCACGATATGGAACTTGCTGTTGTTGTTGCTGATGAAATTCTTGTAATGAGAAAATTCTCACTTAATAGAGCAGGTCGCTTTTTCCGGCGATACTTCTGTATTCACCAATAGCTATAGTAAAGTTTTGTTGGAGGCCAGCGGCATAATTTAATCAAGCAATCCAATAACTTTGGATAAAAATATGACAAGAAAGGAAATGATTACAATGAAATTCAAACGATTAGTAGCAGCATTGCTGTCTGCAACTTTGATGATTTCTCTCGCAGCGTGTTCTGGCAATGAGAAACCAGCGGAATCGCAGACCGGAGAAGGAACCACAGCGGAGGCTATCCATGTTAATTTAGCTGAAAGCTGGGGATTTGAATATTTCTATACAATTATTACTCCCGATGTTTCTTCCAGTACAGGATATGATATTACATACTACCTCACCAGCTTTTACGACACATTAGTAACATATAACGAAAACAACGAACTTGTTGGCTCTCTTGCCGAGGATTGGTCTATGAGCGATGATGGAAAAGTATATACTTTTCATATCAAAGAGGGAATTAAATTCTCCGATGGTTCTGATTTAACCGCCGAAGATGTAGCAAAATCTCTTATGGCTGTTCCTGTTAATCTCGGCCAATATAATGGTGGTTATGGTCGTCTTTCAACGATCATTGAAAGTGCCGAAGCAACTGATGATTATACTGTAGAGCTTCGTCTAACACAGCCTTATTATAATACTTTGCGTGAACTCTGCCTTGCAAATCCATTTGGCATTGTTTCCAGTGAACAGCTCGGAGAAGATTTGAAAGCAAAAGACACTTTCAAAACAGCCACTTATGGAACAGGCCCGTATATGTATGAAGGTGATAATGACGGTCAGACTTGGAATTTTGTCCGCAACCCAAATTATTGGGGAGAAGAACCAGAAGTAGATAGCTTTTTCTATCAAGAATATCCCTGATAATGACGCAAAAAATTCTCGCACTGAAAAATGGCGAAATTGACTTTATTTCTGGCATTAAGAATGTATCTGCTGAAAGTTATGATGAAATTAGTCAAACCGAAGGATTTGGTGCTAAAATTGATGAAAAAGCCTTACAGACCTACTATGTCGGCTATAATTTGAATGATACAATTTTTGGAGATCAGGCTATAAGAGAAGCTATTTCTGCTGCTATTGATAAGGACGCAGTAGTAGAAAGTATCTATGGCGGACTGCACGGAAAAAGCCGATACATTCTTTTCCAGTGATTTGCCTTACTGCGACGTAGAGCAAGCTACAACCACTTTTTGATATTGATGACGCTAATAAACTTTTAGATGAAGCTGGATATACAGATTCCGACGGTGACGGTATCAGGGAAAAAGATGGTACGAAAATATCTGCGGACTTCTTGTATCAGACCGGTTCTGCGTCCGATGATAATTTAGCTGTATATATTTGTGACCAAGCAAAAAAATTGGGATTGAATTGACGCCAAATTCTGCGGTAATGATGGATTGGTATGCAATGGTTCAGGGCGGCCAGTATGGTTTAACTATCTTTAAGACACAGGGCGGTTTTTATGACCCAGCTAATGTTGTAACAAACATTAACCCTCAGACTTCTATGGACCCGATTTTAATGTTGATTGGTACAACAAAACCGGAAATGGCAGAATTGGTATCTGAACTGGACGCTTCTACAGATGAAAACCGGATTCAGGAAATTTATAACACGATTCTCACCACAATAGCAGATGAAAACTTAACTACACCGCTTGTATATATGCACCAGTTAGCAATTTACAGTGACAAGGTTAAGGATTATACTTTCCCTATGGATTCCAATTTTACATCTATTCAAAACATTAAGGTGAAGTAACTCCTTACATAAAAAGGCGGCTAACCATAGCCGCCTTTTCTTATAATTATGATTATGAGCTAATTGGAGCAATAATATACCTAATAGGTCGTAGAAGCAAAAAAGGAAAAAATATTACAATAAAATAGCGGTTAGTATATACTAACCAAATTTGAAAGGAGGACTTGTTTCTATGAAACAAAAAACAATGGGATAAAGCGGCTCCTTGAATTTACCGGAAATAAACGGGGCGTTCTAAATTTATCCCGCATTTTATCCGGCATAAGTGCCATTTTCATTTTAGGCCCTTTCCTTTGTGTGTATTTTTTGCAGCACGGGATTTAGTTGATGTATTTACCGGCAGCCCTTTAGATACAGAAAGTTTAGTTCGCTGGGGCATAATTGCTTTAGCTCTGGAGCTGATCGGATTGCTTCTGTACTTTTGCGCCTTGCTTTGTTCTCACGTTGCTGCCTTTCATACAGAAAAAAATTTGAAAATGGCCGCATTAAAGCACCTTTGCAAAAATGCCTATGGGATATTTTGACACAAATCCCAGCGGAAAATTACGTAAAATCATTGATGAAAACAGTTTTCAGACCGAAACCTTTATCGCCCACCAGCTTCCCGATTTGGTAGGCGCACAAGTTACAATGGTAATTAGCCTTATCCTTATGCTGATTCTTGATTGGCGTGTTGGCGTACCATTACTCCTTCTTTTGGGATTGGTTTTTTCCTTCACTCTTCACTTATGGGCAAAGAAGGTATGAAACTTATGCAGACCTATCAGGATTCTTTGGAAACGATGAATCACGAAGCAGTTGAGTATATCCGTGGAATATCTGTTTTAAAAAGTTTTTGGACAGACGGTACAATCTATTACAAAGTTCAATGACGCCATTAAATCATACCGAAAATTTGCGCTGGCTTATACAATGTCATGTAAAAGGGTATGGTAGCCTTTAACTCTGTTATCAATTCCAGTTTTCTTGTGCTTGTACCCACAGCATTGATTATTGGTTTAGTATCTTCTGATCTTGTAGGCTTTACGCAAAGTTTCCTGTTTTATGTGATTTTTTCTCCTGCTTGTGCGGTCATGCTGAATAAAATCTTATACATGACAAGCTATAAAATGCAGGCTGAAGAATCTATGCGGCGAATTGACATGATTTTTAACCGCTAAAACACAGGAAGAAACAAACAAACCCAAGCACCCCAAGAGCTATGATGTTGTTTTTTGAAGATGTTACCTTTTCTTACGAAACGGCTGAACAGCCAGCGATTTCAAATCTTAGCTTTATTGCTAAAACGGGTACAACAACAGCATTGGTTGGACACCTCCGGCTCCGGTAAGAGCACTACTGCCAGTCTGATTCCACGTTTCTATGACGCCGGAGAAGGAAAAATTAAGATTGGCGGCGTAGATATTCAAGAAATTGCTCATAAGGATTTAATGCAGATGGTAGCTTTTGTATTTCAAAATCCAAAACTCTTTAAGGACAGTCTTTTAGAGAATATTCGTGCCGGCCGGCCTAACGCCACAAGAGAAGAAGTTTTACAGGCAGCACACATGGCGCAATGCAATGATATTTTAGCCAAATTTCCGCAGGGTATAGATACCGTCGTCGGCAGTAAGGGAGTTTATCTATCTGGCGGAGAAACGCAAAGAATTGCGATAGCGCGGGCTATTTTGAAAAATGCCCCTATTATCGTTCTTGATGAAGCTACAGCCTACGCTGACCCAGAGAATGAACAGCAGATTCAGCAAGCCTTTGAAGGTTTGACAAAAGGAAAAACGGTCATTATGATTGCCCACCGGCTTTCTACTATTCAAGACGCAGATCAGATTTTGGTTATGAAACAAGGTAAACTTGCTGAACAAGGAACTCATACTTCTTTGGTAGAACAAAATGGAGAATATGCTCGTATGTGGGAAAACTATACAAAAACAACACAGTGGCATATCGGGAATGAGGTGAAAGTATGCTGAAAGCGGATGTTTGCCCTGAGCGATCAGGGATCAAAAGATTTGAATAAAGGAATAGCCGCTACAACACTTAGCAATATTTGTTTGATTATTCCTTCCAGTATTTTAATTATGGTGATATGGGAACTCCTAAATATAATTTCAGGTGAATCCGCAGGAATTTCAGAATATGTTCCACTGTTTTGCATAGTGACAGTTGTATTATTTATTATTGTCTTTTAACTCAATGGCTTCAATACAACAAAACATATACTGTTGCTTATGAAGAAAGTGCAAATCGAAGAATTGTCCTTGCTGAAAATTACGCAGACTTCCATTATCATTCTTCGGTCAAAAAACTTATCTGATTTAACGACCACAATTATGGGCGATTGTACTGCATTGGAACGTGTATTTTCAAATGCACTACCCCAGTTATTCGGAACAATTTTTATGTTCCTTATTACTGCCACATGCTTGCTTGTCATGGATTGGAGATTAGGGCTTTGTGTCGTAGTTCCTGTTCCTGTAGCTGCCTTAGTTGTATTTGCGGCGAGAAAGGCACAGGCCAAAGCAGAAAGTGCCAATATGGACGCAAAACGTGCTGCTTATGATGGTGTTCAAGAATATCTTGACACAATTCAGGAGTTAAAATCATGCTCCAGAGAGGACGAGTATTTAGCCGGTCTGGAACAAAAGCTGGATAATGTAGTCCGCTACTCTTTCCGTAATGAAATTGCACCGGGCGCAGCAACGACAACCGCACAATTTATTTTACGCTTTGGGCTTGTTGCTGTATTGTTGGTTGGAGGGTATCTTGTTGCTGCCGGTTCTCTTACTATTCCAATGTTTATTCTATATCTCATTTTTGCCGGAAGAATTTACGACCCATTTACAAGTTGTTTTATGCTTATGGCAGAAGTATTTTCTTCATTGGTAAGCGTTAAGAGAATGAAACAGATTGACGCGACCCCGGAGCAGACCGGAACCAATGTCTGCAATAATAAAGGATTTGATATTGAATTTAAAGATGTTCATTTTTCCTATAATGAGGAACCTGTTTTTAAAAGGAGTATCATTTACCGCTAAGCAAGGAGAAGTTACTGCTTTAGTAGGACCTTCAGGAAGTGGAAAATCAACAGCTTCAAAACTGGCTGCTCGTTTTGGGATAGCGATTCCGGCAAAGTTACTTTGGGTGGCGTCGATGTAAAGACGGTTGAGCCGGAAACACTGTTTAAAAACTTTGCGATTGTTTTTCAGGATGTATTACTTTTGATGAAACAGTTATGGAAAACATTCGTCTTGGCCGAAACGGTGCTACTGATGAAGAAGTTATGGCTGCTGCTAAAGCTGCACAGTGCGAAGAATTTATTCAGCGCCTTCCACAAGGTTATCAAACCAATATCGGTGAGAATGGCAGCGCCCTCTCCGGCGGTGAACGACAGCGTATTTCCATTGCGCGAGCTTTATTAAAAAATGCTCCCGTTGTTCTTTTAGATGAAGCTACAGCATCTATGGACGCAGAAAGCGAAACTTTGGTGCAAGAAGCATTATCTGCTTTGCTTAAAGACAAGACCGTTATGGTAATTGCACATCGTATGAGAACAGTTGCCAATGCTGATAAAATTGTCGTTCTGGACGATGGGAAGATCAGTGAAATGGGTACACCGAAGGAACTGATGAAGAAAAATGGTTTATATTCTCATTTGGTGAACCTGCAACGAGGTAAATAGTATACACCTTTTTGGAAGGGAGGTGAGGTAATCATTTGATTTCAATGATTGCAAAAATGGCTTGGATAAGTAGACAAGAGCAGAAGAACTCTACTTGTTCTGATTTGGGGTGTTATGAGGATTTACTTGCAGTTGGTGGAGATTATTTAGAAGCTGTGTTACTTCTTAACCGCCAAAAAGGTAACGTGTGCGGTGTTGATCTTGCTGATTTTTTTGGCACGTTCAAAACCTACTATTACGAATATGGTTACACGTTTATGTGAAAGTGGATTTCTAATCAGAGATAACGACAAATATATTCACTTAACAGAAAAAGGGAAAGAAATAGCTGAAATGATTTATGAAAGACACCGTTTTTTGCAGAACGTTTAATTGAGGCTGGTGTAGACCCTAAAACTGCTGAAAAGACGCTTGCCGATTAGAACACGCCATAAGTAACGAATCCTTCCAAAAATTGAAAGATTCTTTAAAGAAATGAGGTGATAGCATGGGAAATTAGCTGTACTTGATTTGTCGGAAACTGGCAGACAGATAGGTGAAAAACTATTTGTATTGCTTACCGCAGATCAGAAAAAAGGAACTGACGCAGTTTGTTCTTGAAGATAAAACGGGCGGCGTCAATTCGGCTGACATTCCATGCTACCCTTTCTTTCATGGTAAATATTTTGTTTCAAAGCAAACAAGCCAACCTCTAACGGAAATACGAGAAGGTGAAATATACTATTGTTTGGAGCAAAGAATTGTTACGATCCGTGAGCAGATCATTGAATTGATCGTCAAGGAATTTGAAATTTTTTCCCTTCTCATTATGAATCCCAAACGGGTATTTACTTATGAAATGCTTATGGATTTAGTCTGGCATGAAGATTATACCTACTATTCCAGAAAAGCAGTAAACAATCATGTAAGTAATCTACGTAAAAAGTTAAAGATTGCTCCTGATCTGCCGGATTATATCAAAAGTGTCTACGGTATCGGCTATAAATTTGAAGTAGAATAATGAAGCACAGCGATATTCTTTTATATCGCTGTGCTTTTGTTTTAATAAAATCTCTAATAACATATTTCTACATTGTATTATTTTTAAGATATTTTTACGAAACTCACCGGGTAATAGTCCTGTACTTTTACGAAATAGTTCTGCAAAACGACTGGCTTTTGAATATCCTACAGTTTTAGCGACCTAACCGATATTAAAATCAGTATGCGCTAATAAGTATTCAGCTTGGCCCATATGTCGTTGTTGAATATACTCTGTAATTGTACAACCGTTGTATTGTTTGAATGTAGATTGTAACTTAGTAGCGCCCATACATGCAATCTTAGTCAATTCTTCAATGGTGACATCTTGTGCATAGTGATCGTTTAAGAAAAGTGTATATGGAGTTGGGTACAAATTCGATTTAGATTAACTGGATACACACTATACACAAAAAACAAATGAATATAATCGTATTTATGATAGATTTTGCCGGAACAAGGACAGTTCTGGAAGATTTCAAGAAAGGAACGAGAATAAAAGTTTGTATAATTCCTTCAAATAGATAGAAGGAGGCGGATAATTGGCAAGCCTGTCTATCCCTCCTTAATTTGGAGGGAGGGCATGGTTATGCTACCGAGGTCAACATGCCGGCCTCGATGCTGCCGGCCAAATCTATCATTATGCCCCGTAGTCTGGTTTTGGATTGCGGGGTTTTTCCATTCGACAAAATATTATATTTTCCAACATTTCCCTTTCAATCAATTATTAGGGCTGTATGAGTGCGCGCCTGTCATCGGACAGACGCGCACTTTGCGTTTATAGAAAAATTTTTTTTTTCTGTTCTTTGTGGGGTGTCGTTCTCCACCCTCTGATTTCGGTTTTAGCTTTTCACACGCAAACAAATCGAAATTGGAGGAAATTTATATGAAACAAATCAATTTAAAGGAATATTACCCATTTTACACAACAGACACAATCGTAGAAGTACCGGATGAAGTCGCTGATATTCTTCACGCTTACAAATTGCAGGAAGCAGCATACCAGCTTCGTACATACCGCAACAAGGCATATTATTCATTGGATCTTGGTGACGGTATTGAAAATTCTGTTCTTATGGAACAGCCTTCTGTTTGGAGATTTTGGAACAACAGCGTATGACAGAATTGATTTATAAAGGACTTGCTACGCTACCGGAAAAACAGCGTCAGAGGATCTATGCACACTTTTTTCTCGGTATGAGCTATTCTGCGATGCCAGAACCGAAGGCTGCGATGAATCTTCTGTTCGTCGAAGCGTTTACAGGGGATTAAAGCAGTTGCAAAAATATTTTTTGAAAAATTCATTCTAAGCCCGCCCTAATTTGCCCGAAAAATGAAATGTCTTATGAAGGGACCTTTTGGCAGGACAAGCCATTGTGGTTGGATCGGATAGAACCGTTCCGATATATTTCTAATATGGATCGCTTTGATTGCCTTCTCTCCCTCATGGTTCTTTGACAAGTGAATATACGTTGCTATGGGTACATCATTCTGCGTACCGAGCGGCATATAGGGCGGCGCCATGACCAGACAGCCAAAGGAGGTGATGAACCCGGTTGTCCGAGCGATCCACGCAACCTATTAACCCGGCTGTGGCAGGTTCGGGCGCGACGACGGCGCAGATGACAATGGTACTTCTTCACGGCCTCCTAAAGACTTGGGAGGAGTTCCTGCGGCGTGCGCTTGCTCTGGCAAAGCGGCGGCAACTGCGGGACTATGATGCGGTCAAGCTGTCCGCAGCCCATAGCAACCCCTGTTCTGTGTCAACAGAACTTGCCGGGGATGCGTGGCAAATACGGCATATAAAATCGAAATCAGATACCATGAGCCGAATTTGTTTTGAGATATAAAATAAGCAGATTCGGCTTATTCATCTGATTTTGATAGATTATAAGTTTTCAAATTATGGATAAATCGAAAACTTTTTATTAGCAGCAGACAAAAAGGTGTGAAACACGGTAAAATGAGTATAGGAAGTCATGTTCCGCACACCCTTTGACTGACTGCAGAAAGGAGGAAATATGAGTCAGATCATAGAGCGTGCACAAAATAGTGTTCCTGAAAAACGAACTTATAAGGTTGAAGATATAGCTGCTATGTTAAATATTGGCCGTACTTCTGCTTATAATCTTATAAAAGAGGGACATTTTAAGACGGTACGTGTTGGTAATGCCATTAGAGTTTCAAAAAAAATCATTTGACAAATGGTTAGACGAGCAAACGTTCTGACCTAGAAAGGAAGATCTACTATGGCATCTATTATCAAACGTAAAAAATCTTATTCTGTTGTATATAACTATATTGATGAAAATGGAGAAACAAAACAAAAATGGGAAACATGGCATACTCATAAAGAAGCTCTTAAAAGAAAAGCAGAGGTAGAAAACCAGCAAAACAACGGAACCTTTCTTCCTCCAAACAATCAGAAAGTATCTGATTTTTTATATGATTTTGTTTCTACTTATGGAGCTAAAAATGGGGTGTGTCTATGTATGACGGACAAACAGCCTTGATTGCGAATTATATCAATCCAATCATTGGTGATATGGAAGTACAGGAAATTACCCCTCGTGTTGTAGATAAATATATTCAAACACTTCAAAAACACCTTCCGTATCCAGAAAAAATCGTAAAGCACGAACAGAGTTTGTTACCAATCAAACGATTGAGAAAATCATCAAATTGCTGCGCTGTGCTTTCAAACAGGCTGTGCGATGGGAATTGATAGGGAAAAATCCTTTTGACAATACTGTACTTCCTAAAACTGAATATAAAAAACGTGATATTTGGAATGCAGAAACAATTCGCATTGCCTTGGATCAGTGTTCCGACAACAAATTGTATATAGCAATGAATCTTGCTTTTGCCTGCTCTTTACGTATGGGAGAAATTCTTGGTTTAAGATGGAAAAATGTACATATCGAAGATGAAAATATTGCGGCAGATAACGCTTATATCTACATAGACGCGGAATTAACAAGAGCTTCTAAACAAGCGATTGAAATGCTTGGCGAAAAGGACATTTATTATATTTTTACTCCACTTATGCCAAATACCAGTACAAGACTTATTCTAAAGAAGCCTAAAACAGATTCGAGCATACGTAAAATCTGGCTTCCAAAAACTCTTGCTTATATTCTTCGTGAATGGAAGAAATCACAGGAAGAATTAAAAGGATTTTTAGGTGATGAATATCAAGATTTTGATCTGGTGGTTGCATTGCCGAATGGAAGGCCTTGTGAAAATCGAATAATCGAAAAAGAGTTTTCATTGCTGAAACAGAAGGCAGGGCTCCCCAAACGTCGTATTTCACTCTTTGAGACATTCCAGTACCACTTATAAGTTAAAGCTCAATCATGGCGATTTAAAGGCTACACAGGGTGATACAGGACATGCGGAAATTGATATGATTACAAAGGTATATGCACATATTCTTGATGAAGATCGTAAGGTCAATGCTCAAAATTTGAAAACGCATTTTATGCGGTCAATAGAGATTTAAAAATGTGCAGCCTCCGCAAGAGCAATCTCAATCTCCAACTTTAGACTTGGCTGCTTTGATCGATCAGCTTCAAAAGTCTCCTGAGCTCGCAAATACATTAGCCGCCATTATTTCAGGGCAAAAAGTAGGGTGAAAGTTCAAATTAGCAAGAACTCCATTTTTATTAGCAAGACTTGGATTTTCGTTCGTATCCAATTAGCAAAATATACACCATAACGCATAATAAAACATTTAATTTATTTTACGGTATGATAGTTCGAGAAAAAAGGTTAGGTGAAACAAGAAACGCCGAAAACCTTGATAAATCAAAGCTTTCGGCGGAATTTTTGGCGTCCCAGAGAGGATTTGAACCTCCGACACCCGCCTTAGGAGGGCGGTGCTCTATCCAGCTGAGCTACTGAGACATTTATTCAAAATATTAAGTTGTATGCAAATTTTAGACTCGAACTATCTCCCTCTTAGGAGGCGGTCGCTCTATCCAACTGAGCTATAGCGACAATCATAATCATAAAAAGTAACATTTACTTTTCTAACTGTACACAACACTCTTGTACGCAAATAAAATAATACTATATTTTCCTCAAAGAATCAATCCCTATTTCAATTTTTCCCCATTGGATACTTCTGAATTTAATATTATGTAAACCATTTAAATTTCAACAATATCATATTAATACAAAAAGATGCCTCCATCCTCCTGTCTCTGACAGTTCTGTTGTAAGGCATCTTTTTTACACATAACTATAGTTCCCAAACTTCGTCTCAGCTGAACTGAAAACTTCTCCACACCTTTGCCTGGCTCTCATAGACCATCTTATAATCTACTGCATATTCTTTATGATTGATATAATCATATGTAACCCCCGTCGGTTCCTCATAATATGCACAATATCCATCTTTCTCTGCAATCTTATACTGATCGTTAGCTTCGGTCTGATAGGCCGGGTTTTTATTTACCAGAATATGAAAAATTTCCCCTGTGTCAACGGCTCCATTCTGATGATCCGCATACTGTCGACTCTGATAACAGGTAATTACTACTGATCCGTCATCATTTGTCACATTTGCAAATATAATTTTACCATCCCAGGCGGAGGGATACTCAAAACTGAATTTTTTCCCTCAATAAAATGCTCATATGTCACAAACTCTGCAGTATTTTCAGGAGATGTAATCACCTTATTATCTTCGCCTCCTACCGGATTTTGACCTGCTTCCGGATTCTGTAAACTCTCCTGCTGATCTGGTCCAAACTGCTGCTGATCTCTTAAATTTTGTTCCACTGCCTCAAAATTATCCTCTGCCGGTTTCGTCGGAACAGTTACCTGCGTTAGTTCTGGAGACGGTGTTTCTGTTACCTCTGTTGTTGGCTTCAAAGTTGGAGTCACTTACGGAATGCTTGCCTGAAGCTTTTTATATTCATCCTGCAGTTTTTCCACCTTAGATACAAGATCCCGATTTATGTTTTGGGCATCAATCACACATCCGAACAAAATTACCACCGTAAGAACCAAAAATCCCAATCCCGAATCCCAGTACCATATTCCACTTTTTCTGTTCTTCCTGTTCCTCTGCTTTTTCCTGTTCTTTTAAGTTTCTTGATCTTCTGCGCTTTCCTGCTCCTCTGAAGCTTCTTGTTTTTCTACGCTTCCTTCTTCTTCCGAATCCTCTTGTTTCTCTGCAACTTCCTGTTCTTTTAAATCTTCTTGAGTTTCTGCGCTTCCTTGCTCTTTTAAATCTTCTTGAGTTTCTGCACTTCCCTGTTCTTCCAGGCCTTCTTGCTTTTCTACTCTTTCCTGTTCTTCTGGATTCTTCTGCTTTTCTCTCTTCGCTTTTTTTGCCACTTTTTAACCTCCAGATACCGGTCATCTGATTTATATCTGCCCGAATAATTGTCCGTCAAAGATACTCCCACTAAAAATTAATCTTTCCCAACAGCCAGATAACGCCTTTAAACCGCCGTCCGACTTCCGGAATTCCAATCAGATCTTTGTCATTAATACAAATATCAAGCGGAATATCATTACATACAATATTCAGCAAATGCAGCTTTTTCTCCGGTATATTCATTTACTGTCGTATCATGTTCCGTAATCTCCCCCATCACATTGTACTGGTCACACTCAATCCCATAAGGCATAAAGTAAGAATCTACAATCGAAAATACATCTTCCTTCCTTCGGATTCTTTTGGAAATGGAAGAATAGGTATCAATGTCTTCCATTGTCAGACTTTCCATAGCTTCTTCGTCACCATTTCTTGCTGCCGCAATCAGTGCATTATGCTGCTGCCAGCTTTGCTCTGCTTTCATCGTATTTTCATCTTTTTTTTCACAGGAAGAAGGATTGTCCCATTCCTGCCAAGCGCAGACAAAGTCACGGAAGTTCTGGGATCATGAAGCAGATTATGATTTTTATCCGTCAAATATTCCGCCGCATTCAGCAGATAAAAAAGATCAACGTAATCCCTACCCTGTAATCATCACAGGCACCTGCAAAAGACTCTTTGTCCGAATGTCGTTCCACTACCAGATCTTCCTGACTGGTAACTCCTGAACCGTTATAAAATGGAAAACAGTAGTCCAGATGAAAATTATCTTCCTCGTCCAGCTCTCCACACACCGTTAATCCACAATCATATCCATATTCCTTGGATATTTCCACAAAAAGGTGGTGTTCCTCATTCTCCACTACTTTACGTCTGTCACTGTTCCTGATTACATCCTCAATCAATTTCTGCATTTCCTTTCTGGAAGAAATAGCAGAAAAACCGACTGCTTTCATATATGCATGCATGGAAACACCTCCCTTCACAAATTCACTGATATAATCCATTACTTACCTGGAACCAGTTTTCTTTTCCACCCATGTAAGGCTGTAATGCTGCCGGGATATTTACTGTTCCGTCTGCATTCAGATTATTCTCCAGGAATGCAATCAACATACGCGGCGGTGCGACCACTGTATTATTTAAAGTATGCGCCAGGTATTTACCCTCTTTGCCATTTATTCTGATTTTCAGACGACGCGCCTGGGCATCTCCCAGATTTGAACAACTTCCTACCTCAAAATATTTCTGCTGCCTTGGAGACCATGCTTCCACATCCACTGATTTCACCTTCAAATCGGCCAGGTCGCCAGAGCAGCATTCCAGTGTACGAACCGGAATATCCAGGGAACGGAATAAATCCACGGTATTTTTCCACAATTTCTCATACCATATTGGGGATTCTTCCGGCTTACAGACTACAATCATCTCCTGCTTTTCAAACTGATGAATTCTGTATACCCCTCTCTCTTCCAGGCCATGTGCGCCTTTTTCCTTACGGAAACAGGGTGAATAGCTGGTAAGCGTAAGCGGAAGCTGATCTTCTGATATAATCTGATCAATGAATTTACCAATCATAGAATGTTCACTGGTACCAATCAGATATAAGTCTTCTCCCTCTATCTTATACATCATAGCTTCCATCTCTGCAAAACTCATAACCCCGGTAACCACATCGCTGCGGATCATAAACGGCGGTACGCAATAAAGTAAACCCACGGTCAATCATAAAGTCTCTCGCATAAGAAATTACTGCTGAATGAAGCCGGGCGATATCTCCCATCAAATAATAAAATCCGTTTCCAGCCACACGTCTTGCTGCATCCAGATCAATACCCTGAAAAGACTCCATAATTTCCGTATGATATGGAACTTCAAAATCCGGCACCACCGGTTCACCAAAACGTTCTACCTCCACATTCTGACTGTCATCCTTTCCGATTGGTACAGACGCATCGATGATATTGGGAATCACAAGCATTCTCTTACGAATCTCTTCCTCTACTTCTTTTTCTCTTGCAGAAAGTTCATCAATACGTGCGCCGGATGCAGCAACCTGTTTCTTAACTTCTTCTGCTTCATCACGTTTTCCCTGTGCCATCAGCTTACCAATTTCCTTGGAAATCTTGTTACGCTCTGCACGAAGTGCCTCTACTTCCTGCTTAATACTGCGGTTTTCTTTATCCAATTCAATTACTTCATCTACCATTTCCAGCTTATGTTCCTGGAACTTATTGCGGATATTCTGCTTCACGATCTCAGGGTTCTCCCGGGATTGCTCCGCATTTCATGCTCCCGCAATCCCCTAAAAACATTCGAAATCCGCCCTGTTCGGGCTACTTTCTCATGTTTTACGGGTCCCAAAGCAATTATCCCGACTGTGGATGGCGTCCAATATAAATCCTGTATTATTCTGATCCAACATCGCTAAGGCAAAACTAAGCTTTCCTCCAACATCATCAAACGCATCATACTTTACAATACCATACTTATTTAAGGTTTTATCATAACCTTTCTTAATCAGCTCAATATCAAACTGATACCCCTCATTCACCTTGGTCAGTTTATCAATTTCTTTAAACTTTGCAGCAAAGACACGCTCCAAAGATTGCGCATCCTTCCCTTTCATAAAAACTTTGTACTTTCTTTTCAAACGATTCAACTGAATTGACATACTCACAGTCATGACTGTCATAATTATCACAAGAATAATCAGCAGTAACACAACAATTCCAATATCAATTCCCAACGCGTCAAATAGATTATTCATCTTGTACTCTCCCTTAACCAATCGACTCAAATAAGTCCATAATACGTTCCAGTTCATCCTGAGAATAGTATTCAATCTCTATCTTCCCCTTCTGTTTGCCGCTTCTATGTATAGATGCTTTGGTCCCCAGGATACCTTTAATTCGCTCCTCCAGACCCTGTATATTGCCTCTGTGGCTGAATCCTGCACTTTTTCCACTCTTTTGGATTCATAATATTTTTACCAGTTTTTCAGTCTCTGACGCTTAATTTTTCATCAAAGATCCTCATTGCCACCGAATATTGCAATTCGGCATCCTCAATAGCCAACAAGAAGTTCTGGCATGTCCTGTGGAAAGCATTTCATCAATTACCATTTGACGAACTCTTTCATCCAATTTTAACAGACGCATAGAATTTGTAACCGCTGTACGGCTTTTTGAAACACGTTCTGCTACTTCATCCTGTTTTAATGAAAACTCTTCTATCAAACGTTTATAAGCGATTGCTTCCTCAATCGGATTTAGATTTTCTCTTTGGATGTTCTCAATCAGTGAAATTTCCACCGCTTCCTGCTCTGAAAACTCTTTATAATAACAGGAACCTTTTTTCAAACCTGCCAATTTCGCCGCTCTCCATCTTCTTTCTCCGGCAATAATTTCATAATAATTCTCTTTTTTTTGTACTAAAATTGGCTGTAAAATTCCAAATTGTTTGATGGAATCAGCCAATTCCAGGAGTGCATCTTCATCAAATACTTTTCGCGGCTGGTCGCGGTTGGGCTCTATCTCCATAATATTCAAGTAAATATCCGCCGGTTTTTCCACAATCTTTTCTACTATTTTTTCGACAACTTTTACTGTTTCCCCTTCCTTTTCGTTGTCGCAGCCACTCCCCTGTTCTTTGTTGTTCCGGATGGAATCAATGAATCCAATCCTTTTCCTAAGCCTGCTTTTTTACTGCCATCCCTCATCCCCCCCTATGTATCACTTCTTCTGCCAAAAGCCGATAACTCTCAGCACCTGCTGATTTTTATCATATAAAGTAATTGGAAGTCCATAGCTCGGAGCCTCAGCAAGTCTTACATTTCTCATGCTTGTCTTATAAATATTCTGATTCAAATTATTCTTTACATTTTCAACCACTTGAGAGACAAATTCGTGCGCGCATCATACATAGTGAACACGACCCCCTCAATCTCAAGGTCCGGATTCAAACGTTCCTGTACCAAATCAATAGTATGCATGAGCTGTGTCAACCCCTCTAAAGCGTAATATTCACACTGAATCGGCACCAGAACGGTGTCCGCGGTGGTCATCGCGTTGATTGTCAGCATATTTAAGGATGGCGGACAATCAATGATTATAAAATCATACTGTTCTCTTATTTTATCTATACTATTTTTCAGTATAAATTCCTTATTTTCCACGCCGATTAATTCAATCTCAGCACCCGCGAGATTGACATTGGATGGAATCAAAGACAAATTTTCTACTTCAAGTTTAATCATACAGTCATTTAATTCACACTCTTCCAAAAGCAACTCATACACTGTATTTTCAACCTCATTTTTTTCCACACCAAGCCCACTTGTAGTATTTCCCTGAGGGTCAAGATCGATGGTGAGAACTTTATTTCCTGCTTCGGCAAGACATGCAGAAAGATTAATAGCCGTTGTGGATTTACCCACCACCCTTTTGGTTTGCTATAGCAATACTTCTTCCCAAAACACTTCCTCCTTCCATTTACTATGAAAGCCTCGACAGCAGCCATGACCCGGAGCGTGCTTGCACGCGCAGGATCATGGATATTGGACGAGCAAGCCGGTATGAGTAAGGAGGGCGACAGCCCGGATTACGAATACTGGCGGCGATTGCGGGAGCACGAAGTGCGGAACAATCGACTTTCATGAATGGTGATGTCTGCATCAGCAGACATATCCGTTTACTATGAAAGCCCCTGACATCGGCAATCACAAAGCCCTTCCGAATTTCAAATCTACTCCGAAAGAGTTTTCAGTTACTTATACATTTATACTTTCCTATGGATAGTATAGCATCTTATGATCTAAAATTCCATGAAAATGTTTCACGTGAAACATTTTCTATGTTTACACATCCCATTAATGTTTCACGTGAAACATCTGGTACTATTGTTCTTTTAAAGTTTTTTTATTTTTAAGGAAGGCTTGTAAAATCAGTAATTTTAGACTATACTAAAACTATCACAATTTCTCAATACTATCACTATTACACTTTTCAAATAACTCGTAACTTGATATAGAGCCAATAGTTAGAGGAGAATTTTTATGAAAAACATGAAAAGAAACTGATTACAGCCAGTCTGTTAACCGCTGGTGCTGCAGCTACCATCCACATAGTAAATAAAGTAATTGCTGCCTCCGCAGTTGTAAAGAATATATTAAATTCTGATGATCAGAATTATTTCAAATGGCGTTACGGAAATATCTATTATACCAAGCAGGGAACTGGTAGCCCTATTCTTCTTATTCACGATCTTAATGTATCTGCCAGTTCCTACGAATGGAATAAAATGATAAATCACCTTGTCAAACAACATACTGTCTATACGATAGATTTGCTTGGATGTGGGCGTTCGGATAAACCGTGTATTACTTATACGAATGATCTATTTGTACAATTAATTACTAATTTTACAGAACAAATTATAAAAGAGCCTACGGATATCATTGCAACCGGACTTTCTTCCTCTTTTGTTATTACTGCATGCAATCAAAGTCCCGCATATTTTAAAAAGATTATGCTGATTAATCCGGAAGATCTGGCAGTTTTGAACCAAGTCCCGAATAAAAGAAGCAAGTTCGTAAAAGGTCTGTTAGAACTTCCTCTGATTGGCACACTTTTATATAACTTTATTATTTCAAAAGGCAATATTGAACTGCTTTTCACCGAAAAATGGCTTTATAATCCATTTCATACAAACCATTTGGACATTGATGCTTATTATGAAAGTGCACACCGCGGCAAATGTAACGGGAAATATCTTTTATCCAGTATCGTCGGAAATTATATGTATTTGAATATTTGCCATGCTTTAAAATCCATTGATCATAGTATTTACATTATGGTGGTTCTAATAAAGCCGGAATTCAGGAAACAATTGCTCTCTACACTGCAATGAACACCTCAGTTGAATCCGTAATTCTTTCTAAGAGCAAGCATCTTCCTCATTTAGAGACACCAATTGCCGTATCAGAGCATCTTGATATTTTCTTTTAGAATCAGTAAAAAAGTTCAGGAAATGAAAATCAAATTTTCGTTTCCTGAACTTTCTTATAGTAAACGGACATGTCTGCTGGCGCAGACATCACCATTCATGAAAGTCAGATGTTTCACAATGATTGTTGCTGCAAAACATTTATTGCATGCTTTCAAAAGCAGTAAATAATTCTCTTATTGCCATCTTTCCTACCAGTCCATACCTCCCTTCCGTGTCTTTTGCCAAATAAAAATTTTCGTCATAAGAAGTATATGTAACCTCCTTATCGCTGTCATCATTCATATGAAAGACTATTTTCATATTCGCCATTCTGCCAGTAGTAAGTTCCTTACTCTTACTCTGCGCACTTAAACTTGTCACCTTGTTATAAAACTGACTGAATACAGAACCATCGATTTCTATACCATCTAAAGTATAGATCGTATCACTGGATAAATTGCCATCATCATCGGTAGTTTCTATCACATTTCTTTAAGGTCTGTCGTTTTATCTTCATATGTAACGGTCAGTCCTTTGACTGACTCTTCTGCAATTGAACTTATTTCAAGGTTCCAGTAATCTTGTGCTTCTTTTTCCAACATAGTTTCTAAAGATTCTGCTGCAATCGTATGTACCTCCTTAGATCCATCAACATTGACATAATAATTTCCCTTTCATCTTTATCTCCAACCTTCAGAACAATCTTTTTCTCCTCATACACCGATTCTCCTGCTGAAACTTCCCCGTCATCTGTTTGCTCCTGTTCTTCCCTATAACAAATACAAATAGTCGCAGCCGGCTGCCCCAACCCGTACGGTTCCATATTTTCACCCTTATAATCAACCAACTGTTCATAGGAACAACCTGTAATTGCAGTTTCCACTGCACTGACGGATGTATGATCTGCAGAATATCTGTTTCCCTGCTCATCCATAACATACCAAACATCATCACTGACTTCCAGAGCGACTTTTTTATTCTGCCCTTCTATCGTAATGCTTGTAATATTCGAAGAGTCAATTGCCGGAAATGTCTCTCCTCCGCCAAGATTCCTCTTACTCTCCGGTAAAAGAACTGTAAAATCTGTACTGACGGTATAAATTGTATTCTTCTCGTGATTTAAAGAAATATAAGTATTGTTGGTCGTTGTATTTTTTTCTCCAATTTCAATTGTTGTAATGATTCCATCAGAACCAGTCAATGTAATGGTGTTCAGGGACTTTCCAAACCGAACTCACTTAAATCTGATATATTTTCAAGTTTTCGACTTGCATTTAATGTCGCAACCTCTTCTAATATGCTGACTATTTTTGAATCATCCAACGGAAAACCCTCCTCTTCCTCCATCAGCCATGTTGCATCCTTTTTTGCAAAAAGAGACTTGCTCATCACCAATATAAAAAGATATACCTGTAATATCTTCGGTATTTAAAGCTGTCACTTCTATAAAAGATGATTCTTCGTTTTCTTCCTTCTTCAAATCTTGCTTTTTGATTCCTACATATAGAGCCATTAATAAAACAAATACAATCAGACAAATAAGAAGTTTCAGGTATTTCTTTTTTCTTCATTACTGTTTTCTCCTCTTCATCCAGATTACAAAACCAACAAGCACGATAAGACCAGGAATCACTCCAATCGTTATCAGCCTCCAATAGCTGCTGTCATAATCCGTTAAACTCAGATAACCAACGGATAAACTCTTACTGGGTATTGTAACAACTGTATCCGAATCCACATCACACATACTTGTAATTGCACGGATTAATACACTTGTATTGCCCCGCTGACCGAGTTATCCACATCATCCTCTAACATACCCACAGATGAAAAGTAAATAATCTCTGTCTCTTTATCTTCTCCAACACTCTCCTTTACAGATACAGCCAGATCAAAGACTCCTTCTTCGTCCTCTTCTGATTTTTCTGCCGTTATCTGTTCATTTCCATCAAGTTTCTTAATATAAGCCTGCTCTGTTGTACTGATGAAGCTGGTTATTGATAAAGTATCTCTATATTGATCTAATCTCTTAATTGCCTGTGCATCCGGTATAAGTACATAAGTATTACCAGCCAAATCTGCTGTAATTTCTGAACTACTGCTCAAATCCGGAATCAGATAATCAGGAAGCTGCGGATAATAATGTTGCCCATCTCCTCTAAAATTAATCCTCTGTCACGCTTAAGTCCGTAACTTGCTAAAATTGAATCAAAATTGGGCATTTCATCGCTGGTAAAATAAGAAAACAGTAATAAATTACCTCCATTCTCCAGATAATTAATGATCTTTTTCGCCTCTTCCTCAGATAAATCCTTCTTCGAGCCGCAATTATAAGCAATTCTGCATCTTCCGGTACTGACTCACCGGAAATCAAATTCAGAGACTGAATCTCAAGGTTTGCCTTCTCAACGGCATTTGTCAGATTTGTTCCAATTTCTGTTTCATTATGTCCGGTCAGCGTATAAAGGATCGGCATATCATCATTTGTCACATAAGACATAGCGCTTGCAATCTGTCCTTCTCCATCAAATCCTGTAGTTTGCTGTGACATTGTCTGATAACTGATTTCTGTTTCATACAAATCACTTTGATCCAGAATTTTACTCTTCTCTCCGCATGCAACGATGATACTGCCGCTATGTATTGTATCTGAGGTATATTGTGCCGTAAAATTGGGTGCAAATCGATCAATCTTTTTCTACTTTAATCTGCCCGGAAGCATTCTCGAAATTTTCAAAGTTTCAATATATTATCATCCTCCGATCCATGATTCACATAATAATACAAAGTAACTTCTTTTTTCAGATTCTTTGCGAGCAACTTTCCTTCCTCTGATAATGTATACAACTTCTCTTCGCTCACATCAATCTGCGTCACCGAAGAAGGAATCTGACTAATTACCAGATTTGCCGCAACAATCACTGCAAAAGGACAACAATCGTCATAACAGACGAATAAGAACCTTGTTTCAGATGTTTTTCTGTTCTTCTCCAGTGAAGGTATGCTTTATATGATCAATTGTAATTTTTTTTCTGATTCTTTCTATTCTGCCTTTTCTATCAATTTTTCATCCCATTTCCTCCTTAATTCCAACGCCTTTTCTGAATCATTTGACTTGCCAGAAATAAACATATCACCGCAACCGACAAAAAATAAACAATTCCATTGATATCTAAGATGCCGCTGGTAAAGGTACTGAAATGCTCTGTAAAATTAAATACCTGAAAAAAACTTCTGAATAGCTCCTTCAAACAAGGACGATTTTATCACATAAGCCGCTGCCAAACTGCCTTCACATAATATTAGCATCACAACTGTCAATATCAGGTTTTTTTATCATAGAACCAATCCATATACAGATAAGAAGTCCCAAAACTGCAAATGCAGCAAAAGAAGAGCCCGATGTCTCAGGAAAAAAACCGCTGATTCCCTCCGATACATAACACCCAAACAGAACTGTAAATGAAAGAACTGCTGCAATCACCTGACTTTCTGTGACAGAAGATAAGAATACACCAACCGCTATCTCGGCACAACCCAACAGAAAAAATCCAAGAATAGAAGTATAGGACATTGCCAGAGATACTGTCCCATATTTTCTTAATATCAGCGGATAAAAACATACAATCATCGTTGGAATCAGATAAATGCTTACCAATGCCAGATACTTACCACATACGATCTGACTGACCCCGACAGGCGCTGTCAGCAATAATTGATCCGTCTTTTGTCTTCTTTCTTCCGCTATCACACGCATTGTAAGCACCGGTACTGCAATTAAAAATACAAATGTTACATTACTCAGGGTATCACCTATTCTGGGCCATGCTGATCCTATATTAATAGCCGAAAAATAAATTCCTACAATCACCAGGATAAATGCAATAAATATGTATCCGATCATTGAAGTCAGATAACTTTTCAATTCCTTTTATACACTGCTGTCATATTCTTTACACCTCACCTCATTTCTATATCCCCTGTTTCATGTTCTGTTTCATGTTCTGTTTCATGTTCAGATTCACTGCTTTTGTATTTCCTCTTGCTGTCTCTCCCTTTTATTCTTGCATCGTTCTGACTGCTTTTCCCTCATTCTCTGTCAGTTCCAGGAACACTTCTTCCAGAGACATTGTAGAAGACTGCATTCTGTAAATCGGACAATTCATTTTCGCCAACTTATAAAAATAATTTCTCTCAGATCCACATCCCTTTTTGCAGTAATCGTAATATCAATGCAGCCCTCCTCTTCTGAATCCACAAATTTAATATCCTGTATATGGGGGAATCGTTCCAAATTCCGATACAATAATTCCACGTTCTCCTTTTACTGTAAGTTCCAATATATTAGAGCCGATTAACATATTCCCCAGGTTTTCCGGTGTATCGCTGGCAACTAATTTCCCGTGAGAAATAATCATAACATAATCACATATGGCACTTACTTCTGAAAGAATATGCGAACTTAATATCACTGTATGCTTCTTACCGAGATTTTTAATCAGATCCCGAATCTCTATAATCTGTTTGGGATCCAATCCAACCGTCGGCTCATCCAATATAATAATCTCAGGATATCCCAATACTGCCTGTGCAAGTCCAACTCTCTGTTTATATCCCTTTGACAAATTTTTAATCAGCCGGTTCTGCATATCACTGATTTTTACCAATTCCATAACTTCTTCAATTTGCTCTTCTCGTTCTTTCTTCGATATTTTTTTAACTCAGCCACAAATATCAGGTACTCATATACGGTCATCTCCATATATAATGGCGGTATTTCCGGCAGATAGCCGATGCATTTCTTTGCCTCCTCCGGCTCCTCCAGGATATCATGACCATTTACCAATATCTCTCCCTCTGTTGACGCCAGATACCCCGTAATCATATTCATGGTGGTCGACTTTCCTGCTCCATTCGGTCCCAGAAAGCCATAAATTTTTCCTTGTTCAATCTTAAAACTCAGCCCATTGACAGCTATCTGATCTCCATAACGCTTTACCAAATTCTTAACTTCAATCACTTTTCTTTCTCCTTTAACTTTTACATTTTTTTCCTGATTACACAAAAACAAACTGCTTCTTCACAACTGCTAAAATCATTTTTATTCAGAAAACAAGAATAGATTTCCAAATTCATAAAATATTTTAGGAAAATTTTGTGTTTTTTTACTGATAGTTTCGTGAAAAAAATGTGAAAGAAGGGGTGAAAAAAAACGCCGAAGTTCTGTACTTCAGCGTTTTCCTGTTGGTCGTCGTTAATTGAGCCCTTCCAGTTTTTATTAGTAATTTTATTTTACTCTCACAAATTTTATTATACTACTTCAAAACTCTTAGAATTTTACTTATTTTCTACAGTTCCTTA
>VOFB01003727.1_pt1 | contig 28404 bp, 29 predicted proteins | sample 5384141 | NCBI WGS metagenome assembly VOFB01 (sample SAMN12384721, study PRJNA508395) | human gut metagenome | isolation source: healthy gut A | host: Homo sapiens | reverse complement strand
TTCTGAGATTGAAAAGATAAATCAAACCGTCAGAATCCTTGTTCTTGCCGAAAGCGATAGTGAACCGGACAAAGACTCATTGCCTGATGATTTAAAGCCGCTTGCACTCATTCTTATCAAGGATAAACTTCGTGATAATGTAAATGAAACGGTAAAATATTTTAAGGAACAAGGGGTCACCTTAAAGGTCATTTCAGGCGACAGCGTTAAAACTGTTAAAAATATTGCAATTGATACAGGAATCGAGGGTGCAGAAAATGCAATTGATATGTCAACCGTGACAACAGATAAAGAACTTGAAGATGCGGCAGAGCGTTGTAATGTGTTTGGCAGAGTAACTCCGGCTCAAAAGAAAAAGCTTGTGGTTGCCCTTAAAAAGCACGGACATTCGGTTGCTATGACAGGTGACGGAGTAAATGATGTTCTCGCACTCAAAGAGGCGGATTGCTCCGTAGCTATGGCGTCAGGCAGTGATGCTGCACGAAATGTGTCACAGCTTGTACTTGTCAATAATGACTTTGGCGCAATGCCGAGCGTTGTGGCAGAGGGCAGACGAACAATCAATAACCTTGAACGAAGCTCTGCACTCTATCTTGTTAAGACGATTTATTCGGTTATACTTTCAATTTTCTTCATATTCTTTCGCACAGGATATCCCCTTTGAACCGATACAGCTTACGCTTGTCGGTGCATTAACGGTTGGATTGCCATCATTTGTTCTCGCACTTCAACCGAATAAAGATATAGTAAAAGGTAATTTCACCGTAAATATAATAGCAAGATCACTCCCAACAGCTTTTTGTATTTCGGCAGATACAATATTACTCGCAATTTTAAAGTATATGACAGATATGCCACAGGCACAGTTTTCAACTCTCTGCGTATATCTTACTGCATTTTCATGTATGTTGCTTGTAATCAGATTATCAATCCCGTTCAATCCGCTCAGAGCCGTTATGGTCATCGGATGTTCCGCAGGAATAATAATCGGTTCAATTTTCTTCGGCGGATTGTTCTCACTTGCACCGCTTACATTTGAAAACATCATATTGCTTGTAATCTTTGCTGTAGGCACATTTGTTGTATTTAATATATTCTACAATATAGCACAGCACTATATAGAAAAATTCAAAAGGAAAGTCATCTTAAACTGACTGCAAAAAGAAATGCAAATAAACAAAAACGCTGAAAAATTAATCAGACAACTGAATAATCAAGGTTATGAGGCTTTTATAGTGGGCGGTTGTGTTCGTGATTATCTTCTCGGATTGACTCCGCATGATACAGATATTTGTACAAACGCTTTGCCCGAGCAGACAAAAAAATGCTTTGAGGCTTATCATACTTTTGATACAGGTATCAAACACGGCACAATTTCCGTTGTATGCGGCGGTGAAGTCTATGAAATCACAACCTACCGTATTGACGGTGATTATTCCGATAACCGTCATCCGGACAGCGTAAGCTTTACACGAAACATAAACGAAGATTTGCAACGCCGTGACTTTACGGTAAATGCAATGGCATATAACGCTGAATACGGTCTTGTCGATCCATACGGCGGTAAAAATGACCTTAAAGATAAAATTATCCGTTGTGTCGGAAATCCCGATACACGCTTTAACGAGGATGCTCTGCGAATCTTGCGGGCATTACGCTTTGCCTCTGTTTACGGATTTTCAATTGAAGAGAACACATCAAAGTCTATATTTAAAAATGCAGACTTGCTGAAAAACATTGCAACAGAGCGTGTGATTTCGGAATTTTTAAAGCTCATCTGCGGTAAGGATGCCGTAAAAATTCTTGACGCTTACCGAGAAACGATTGCTGTTATTATCCCTGAAATTACCGTTATGTTCAATTTCAATCAGAACAACATTCATCATTCGTATGATTTATGGCAACATACCCTGACTGCACTCGGTACAATTGAACCGAATCCCATACTTCGTATGACAATGCTCCTGCATGACATCGGCAAGCCTTCTGTTAAAACCACTGACAACAGCGGTCAATCGCATTTTCAGGGACATCAGCTTGAAAGTAAAAAAATTGCAGACAAAATTCTGCACAGACTAAGATTACCATCTGATTTTATTAACAAAACTCTTTTGCTGATTGAATATCATGATGTCCGTTTTAACGGCAGTAAAAAGCTTATGAAAAAGGTTATGAATGTACTCGGTACAGACCTTACAAAGCAGTTGTTAGAGGTCGAATACGCCGATATATCTGCCCAGTCTGAATATCAGCGAGAAGAAAAGCTCGGATATCTTAAAACGGCTAAAACACATCTTAATGAAATAATCAAAGATAACGAATGTTTTAAGCTGAGTCAGCTTGATATCAACGGCAAAGATATTTTAAATCTTGGCGTAAAAGAGGGAAGAGATGTCGGAAATATTCTCGATTATCTGCTAATGCTTGTAGTAGATGCAAATGTTCCAAACAAAAAAATCAATACTCATATCAAAAGCCAAAGAATATATTTACGGTAATCAAATAAATAAGTAATTAAAAAAGAGGATTTCAGCGAAAACTGAAATCCTCTGATTTTTGTTTAAAATTAAAGAACCTTTGATAAAAATTCCTTTAAACGGTCGTCCTGCGGATTATTGAAGAACTCCTGCGGATTGTTCTTTTCTTTGATAACACCGTCGTCAATAAATACAACATCGGTTGCAACTTCCTTTGCAAAGCCGATTTCGTGAGTAACAACAACCATTGTCATACCTGCCTTGGCAAGCTCTTTCATAACATCAAGAACTTCGCCGACCATTTCGGGGTCGAGTGCAGATGTCGGCTCGTCAAAGAGGAGAACATCGGGATTCATCGCAAGCGCTCTTACAATTGCAATACGCTGTTTCTGACCGCCTGAAAGCTGATTTGGATATGCGTTTGCCTTTTCGGCAAGTCCTACACGCTCCAAAAGATCCATAGCGTCTTTTTAGCCTCATCTTTGCTCTTGCCAAGAAGCTTGACAGGAGCCATTGTAAGGTTGTCAATAACAGTCTTGTGGGGGAAAAGGTTAAACTGCTGGAACACCATTCCCATTTTTTGACGGTGAACATTTATATTAACCTTAGGATCCGTAATATCGGTACCCTCAAAGAAAATGTGACCGCCTGTCGGTTCTTCAAGTCTGTTAAGGCAACGGAGAAAAGTTGATTTACCCGAGCCTGACGGACCGAGAACAACAACTACATCGCCTTTAAAAATGTCAATATCAATACCTTTAAGAACCTGAATATCCTTACCGAATGATTTTTCAAGTCCTCTTACGGAGATTAATGCGTTATCTTTCACTCTTTTCAATCTCCTTTCAAATCTTCTGAGGATGTACGAAAGCACAAGTACAATTACAAGGTAAATCAATGCAACCGTAATAAGCGGGAAGAATGCCTCGTAAGTTCTTGAACGAATCATATTACCAATATATGTGATATCTGCAAGTGCAACATAACCTGCAACCGAAGTTTCTTTGAGAAGTGTAATAATTTCATTGCCGAGTGCAGGAAGAACATTTTTAATTGCCTGCGGAAGAACGACCATTGTCATTGTCTGTCTGTTGTTAAAACCGAGTGAACGGCTTGCCTCAGTCTGACCGATGTCAACAGCCATAATGCCCGAACGAACAATTTCTGCAACATAAGCGGCAGAGTTCATACCAAATGCAATGATTGCGGCAAAGATACCGTTTCTTACAGATGCAAGAATAATGTAATACATAATCATCAACTGAACTACAACAGGTGTGCCTCTGATAACAGTAATGTAGATGTTGCAAATCGCATTAAAGAATTTCAGAACACAATCACCGAAGCTCCTGCATTTTCTCTTGTCAAGCTGAATATCGTGAGTAGCTCTTACAAGAGCAATTACAAAACCGATAATAACACCGATAATACCTGCAAACAATGTAATTTCAAGGGTTACAAGCAAACCGCTTAAAAGCTGCTGCCATCTGTTATCTGTGATGAATGTGTTTTTAAAGCTTTCACCGAGATTGCCGAACAAACTGCCCGACGCACTGTCGTTTACGATAATAACCTGAGTTGTGTTTGCATATGAAGTTGAAAAGTCGATATTTTTCTTCTTTCCGGTGTGTCGGTCATACCCGCCATACCGAAATCGTCTTTGCCGGTCTGAACAGCAGTGATAACAGAATCAAATTCCATATCATCAATAACAAGTTTTTTACCGAGCTTGTCACAGATTGCTGTAGCCATCATCGGATCAAGACCGACAATTTTACCGCCTTCAACATATTCATACGGTGGAAAAAGCAGCGTTCGTAGCCATATGAAGTTCACCGTCATACTTGATATCCTTAGGTGATTCATAGGGTACGGTATCAGTATTACCCTCTATGTAATAGCTTTTGATTTTGTCCAGAACGCCCTCGTCTTTAAGCTCTGCAAGAGCTTTGTCGATTTTTTCGGTGAGTTCATGATTTTCCTTTGAAATGCAGATTGCATACTGCTCTTCCGCAAAAGGTTCATCAAGAATTTTTAGTCCTGCATTTGCTTTTACAAATTCCTTTGCCGGTTCACTGTCAATTACAACACAGTCGATTTTATTCTGTGTAAGAGCTACGATAGCGTCGGCACCCTTGCTGTAACGCATAACCTTGGTGCCGTCAGCCTCATAGTCAGATACAAAAGTATCGCCTGTTGTACCTGTCTGAACACCTACGGATGCTCCTTTGATATCATCGGCAGTCTTAATTTCCTTAACCGATGAATCACCGCATCCGGTGAACAGAAAAACAGTGGAGAACAGCATTGAAATCAGTACCAATAAAGTAACTGTCTTTTTCATTGTTTTCCTCTTTTTCTTTCTCTTAAAATATTTATTTGCAAATCTTATCAGATTCTTGCAACGCCTGTCTCAACAGCGGCCTTCTTAACAGCCTCAGCAACAGTTTTGCCGATTCTCTTGTCAAATGCCTCGGGAAGAATATAATCTGCATTAAGCTCTTCATCGCTCACGAGTGAAGCAATTGCAAAAGATGCGGCAACTTTCATTTCTTCGTTAATATCGCTTGCACGGCAGTCGAGAGCACCTCTGAAAATACCCGGAAAAGCGAGTACATTGTTAATCTGGTTAGGAAAGTCACTTCTGCCTGTACCGACTACAGCCGCACCTGCCTTTTTAGCAATGTCAGGCATAATCTCGGGAGTCGGATTAGCCATAGCAAAAAGGATAGGATCCTTAGCCATTGACTTAACCATTTCTTCGCTTACGCAACCTGCGGCAGAAATTCCGAGGAATACATCAGCACCCTTCATTGCATCTGCAAGCGAGCCATCAAGGTGAGAAAGGTTAGTAATTTCAGCCATTTCCTGTTTAACAGCGTTAAGTCTCGGATCACCCTTGCAGATAATGCCCTTACTGTCGCAAAGCGTAATGTCCTTTACACCCATATTAAGAAGGTGCTTTGCAATTGCAATACCTGCCGCACCTGCACCGTTCATAACAACCTTGATTTCGTCAAGCTTCTTGTGAACAAGCTTGAGTGAGTTGATAAGACCTGCGGCAACAATAACGGCAGTACCGTGCTGGTCATCGTGGAAAATCGGAATATCACACTTCTCTTTGAGCTTCTTTTCAATTTCAAAGCATCTCGGAGCGGCAATATCCTCAAGATTGATTCCGCCGAATGAACCGCTGATAAGGTAAATTGCGTTTACAATTTCGTCAACATCCTTACTTCTTACGCAAATGGGAAATGCGTCAACATCGCCGAATTCCTTAAAAAGCGCACATTTGCCCTCCATAACAGGCATACCTGCCTCAGGACCTATGTCACCAAGACCGAGAACAGCTGTACCGTCGGTTACAACGGCAACAAGGTTGTTTCTTCTTGTGAGTTCAAAAGACTTGTCATAGTCCTTCTGAATTTCAAGACACGGTTCTGCAACACCCGGAGTATAGGCAAGAGAGAGGTCTTCAGCCGAGTTAATCGGAACTCTTGAAACAACTTCAATCTTACCGTTCCACTCATAGTGTTTTTTGAGTGATTCTTTTCTGATATCCATATCGGTAACTCCTTATAATTAATTCCCTCTCATTATACCCCTAAAAAGCCGTTATATCAAGTAAAAATCACAAAATTCATTTGACTTTTGTACAAAAAAGGTATAAAATAAATATGCGAGTGTGTTGAACAGCTGCGAGCAGCTGCCGAAAGGTACTGTGCGAGGAAAGTCCGGGCTTCACAGAGCAATAATAACGGCTAACGGCCGCCGGAGGCGACTCCAGGGATAGTGCAACAGAAAATTACCGCCATTATATGGTAAGGATGGAAAGGTGAGGTAAGAGCTCACCGGAGGGCAGGAGACTGCTCTGCCGTGTAAACCCTATTTGAAGCAACACCGTGGTAGGACATTATACGCTTGCTCGGCGTGTCCTTAGGAGGTGGCATCGAGCAGATTCGGTAACGGTCTGCCAAGATAGATGGCTGTTCACGACAAAACCCGGCTTACAGACACAGTCGCATATTAAGGCACCTTGTATGGGTGCTTTAATATTATTGTCGAATTTTAGCAATTTGTACAAATGTTATGCACATTTGCAATTAATTTAAAAAATGCATTGCATCTATGCTGCTCTTTATTGTACTTTTGCTTTATGCTGAAATCTATTGAAATTGATTTAATTTGATTAGTTTCAGCCGACTGATTCGACACATAGTAGAGTTTTGAAATTAATTTGAAAGGTGTGTAAAAATTTGAAAACAAAATCAAAAATACTCAGCGCAATATTGAGCGTGAGCATCCTGTCGGCAAGCCTATCTGCCTTTGTATCCGGTTCACTCGGTGTTCAGGCGGCAGAAAGCTCGCCAACCGTATCGGCTAATAAGTACAAACTCAAAGATAATATTCAGGACGGTGTAATTTTACATTGTTTTGACTGGACTTATAACGATATTAAGGCTGAATTGCCTAAAATTGCAAAAGCCGGATTTACAAGTATACAGACTTCTCCGGCACAGCCAAACGGAACAGGTACTTGGTATTGGTTATATCAGCCAATTTCATTCAGTATCGGAACAAATGGTGTCGGTACAAAGGCTGAACTTCAGTCGCTTTGTGATGAGGCAGAAAAGTACGGGATTAAGATTATTGTCGATGTTGTCGCTAACCATTTGAGAGGCGATCACAACAACATAGACAACGATTTAAAGCCATCCGAGTATTGGCATACCTTCGGCGGAGGTATTGACTGGAAAAACCGTTGGCAGGTAACACACGGCTCGATTGGTATGCCGGACATTGCAACCGAAAATCCATATGTTCAGCAAAAAGTCTGCAACTATGTTCAGGAACTCAAGTCGGTAGGTGTTGACGGACTTCGTTGGGACGCTGCAAAACACATTGGCGTTCCGAGCGAGGGCGACGATTTCTGGAAATCGGTAACACAGTACGGCCTTTATAACTACGGCGAAATTCTCGGTGGTCCCGATGACCGTTCGACAGGCAATGAAGACATTATGAAAGAGTATACCGATTATATTTCTGTCACAGACAGTAACTACGGTAAAGAACTCCGTGATTCGTTTAATTCGGGCAAAGCTCCTACTTCAAGCGGAAACTGGAGTGAAAAAGGCATTTCAAACGATAAGCTTCTTTATTGGGGTGAAAGCCATGATACATGGTCAAACAACAAAGACTGGGGCTTTTCAAATGAAATGAGTCAGAATGTTATTGACCGTGCCTATGCGGTTGCGGCAAGCCGTAATAAAGTTACTGCTCTTTATTTTTCCCGTCCTTCTTCAACCAACAAAGAAAGTATCAAAATGGGAGAAAAAGGCTCAACTCATTACACCAGCAGTGAGGTTGCCCAAATCAATAAGTTCCATAATGCAATGGACGGCAAAGCTGATTACTACACAGTGTCAGACGGTTGTTCTGTAATTACCCGTAAAGACGGCGGTGCTGTTATCGTAAAAGGCAGCGGAAGCGGCGAGGTATCGGTAGAAAACGGCGGCGGTTACGCAAAACCGGGTACATACACAGACGCTGTTTCAGGCAATACATTTACAATTACATCAAGCACCATTTCAGGTACAATAGGTTCATCAGGTATAGCAGTAGTCTATGATGCCGAACCCGAAGGACCTTCAGCGTCAGTAACTCCGGGTTCAACAAACTACAATACAGATGAGCTCACACTTACGCTCAATTGCAAGAATGCAAAAAATGCTCAGTATTCAATTGATGACGGTGCATTTGTAAACTACACAAACGGTCAGAAAATTACAATCGGTACTAACCTTGCTTACGATACTGTAACCACAGTAACAGTAAAAGCAAGCGACGGCAAGACAACATCCGATCCGGAAACATATACATATACAAAAGTAGACCCGAATGCCGTAAAGGTTGTTGCTTATGATAACTCATCAACCAAGTGGTCTAAGGTCAATGCATATTTCTGGAGTGATGATAATAAAGAAATGACATCGTGGCCGGGCAAGAAAATGACCGACAAGGGTAATAATATTTTTGATATTGAAGTGCCTGACGGTGCAAAATATGTAATCTTTAACAACGGTGACAGTCAGACAGATGACCTCACGATTGCAGACGGTAATAAAATTTACAGCAACGGTTCTTGGCAGAACTATTCGACTGTAAAACCCACTCAGCCGACAACAGCTCCTTCCACGACAGTCCGTCCTACTACAATCGCAACTCAGCCTACCACAACTCAGCCTACCACATCACAGCCTGCTACAACACAGCCTTCTACAACACAGCCGTCTACAACTCAGCCGGTAACAGAGCCTTCAAACAGAATTCTTATCGGTGATGTTGATTTAAACGGAACATTTACAGTCTGTGATTCAACAGAGGTTCAAAGATACATTGTTAACATATCGACTTTAAGCGATGAGGCTCTCATTGCGGCAGATGTAAACAAGGATTCTGTTATTTCTGTAAAAGACGCAACTATGATTCAGGCTTATGTCGTTAAGCTTATTGTTGAAGACTCATACTGCGGTACTTACACAGAAAATGTTGCACCCGCCCAGCCTACAACGAATGTCACAGAGCCAACAACCGAACCGACTTCAATTCAGACGAAGAATTATGTTTATTTCGATAATACGGAAAACTGGTCAACAGTAAATGTCTATGTATGGAGTTCAAAAGATTCGACTTATATGAGCTGGCCCGGCAAGGCTATGGAAAGTATAGGTAATAACACATACAGATTTGAACTTCCGAATGGTGCAGAATATGCTATATTCAATAACGGTTCAGCACAGACAGGTGACTTAAAAATCCCCGATGTAAATATGATTTACTCAAACGGACAGTGGAGTAAATACTCCGAGTAAAATTTAACAAGTTTATCTAAGAGCCGCCCCGCACAATCAAGCGCATTTTGCTGTTTTGATTTTTACTGTCGGGGCGGTACTGTTATTTGTTTAAATCACAATACAAAATAAACGGTTCATCACGATTTTTTGTGGGATGGTGAACGGACAGAAGAAATAGATAGCGGATCAAGGTAAAGAAGAAGTCATTATCACGGTAACCGTAGCCGATCTTGTTGTTGAAACCTTCGAACTTGCCGGTGCTGATTTGATATCATCTAAATAGAGCATAGCTTTCTTTCCTTCATTCCTTCATTGTTTGTCTTGCTAACTACAATTCTGGAGCTTCCTGTGCTCTTTTTCAATACTTACTTTTGACTATCCCACATTTTTTTCGTAATGAGGGTAAAAAAGCAATGTTTCCATTTGTTCGGAAACATTGCTTTTTGTTAATTTTTTACTTATTACTTTAATTTTGTATCTATATATTCTATGTACGGTTTGCGATTATAAATGCTGTCTTGGTGATTTTTATACCATTCAAATTCTTCTTTCAATCCATCATACAAAGATACTGTATTTGGCATTAATTCATTTTGTTTTCTTACATCAAGCACATATTCGTAATCGTAGAAGCAAAAATAATCTCTTTGCGGAATATCTTTCGACACGCTTACAAATTCAACTTCTCTGCCTGCCACTTTGTAGCAAAGCTCAACCCATTCTTTTATTGTAACGGTTTCTTTGTTTCCAACATTAAAAATATGATTACTTGGGTGCTTTTCTATTATTATCTCAATAAATTTACAAAGGTCTGACACATTGAAAAATTGCAATTTCATATCTCCGTTTTCAGGAATGTAAAATTTTCTGTCTAGAATAGCACAATCAAAGGGAAATGCTTCTCTGTACAAATTTTCATACATACCGTAAAAATACGGCGGACGAAGAATATACGCATTTTGGACAGTATCAAGTAAGTATTTTTCTGCATTGAGTTTGTAAATTCCGTAATCGCCCCAGACAGAATTTTTACCGCAAGTTTGATTTTCGGCAAACGGCTGGGGATTAGTTTCGGGATAAACCGCACTTGAACTGATGAAAATGTAATCATCAAACGAAATACCTGACTTTAAAAGAGCCTTTATATGCTCATCAGTGTACGCTGTGATATCAAGAATTAAATCAAAGTGTTCGTTAGCAAACTTGTTGCCAAGATTCAATCTGTCGCAATTAATCAGATGCACACCTTGTGATTGAGGTCTGCTGTTTCTGTTTAGAACAAAAACTTCCTCGCCTTTACTCACAAAATGCTCGGCTGCATATCTGCTTACAAATGTTGTTCCGCCTGTGATTAGAATTTTCATACCAAAAACTCCTTGAATAATATTTGCATCACCGTATGGTGATAAACAGCATTAATTATCTATTCAATTTTTATTCGATTTTTCTATAATTTTTTCTGCACATTTAATGCCGTCAACTGCGGCGGAGATAATTCCGCCTGCATAGCCTGCACCTTCACCGCATGGATACAGTCCTTCAATAAGTACACTTTCGAGTGTATTTGTTTTTCTCATTATTCTGACGGGGGAAGAGCTTCTGCTCTCAACGCCGGTCAAAACAGCGTCACCGTTATCAAATCCGTGTAACATTCTGCCCATTTTCACAATGCCCTGAGCCATAGAAGTGCAGACATATTCAGGCAAAATCTCGTTCAGATTTGAAAATTCATAATTCGGACCGATACTTGGCTTTACATCACCGAGATGTGTGGATTTTCTGTTATTAAGAAAATCGTCAACTCTTTGTATGGGTGCATTATAATTTTCACCGCCGGCAACGAATGCTTTTGATTCAAGCTTTCTCTGTAAATACATTCCGGCAAGCGGATGGTCGGATTCATAATCATCCGGGTTTATTCCTACAAGCAACGCTGAATTTGAATTTTCGGCATTTCGTGCAAATTCACTCATACCGTTGGTGCAAAGTCTGTTTTCTTCGCTTGACGCATTGACAACCTTGCCTCCCGGACACATACAAAATGTATACACACCCCGTCCGTTATCAAGGTGTGTACTCAGCTTATAATTTGCCGAGCCGAGTTTTTTATTGCCCGCAAACCTGCCGTATTGTGCCTTGTCAACTTTTTCACGAAGATGTTCGATTCTTGCTCCTACCGAGAAAGGCTTTGCCTCAATCGGCAACTTTAAATCATAAAGCATCTCAAAAGTATCCCTTGCACTGTGACCGATTGCAAGAATAACATTGTCTGTTTCTATAATTTCATCGCCGTTTTTGGTTTCAACAGTTATAGATTTTAACTTGTTATCACTAAAAGCCATTGAAACAAGCTTCGTTTCAAACATAACCCTTCCGCCGAGTTCAATAATCTCGTTGCGGATATTTTTTATTGTTCCTTTTAGCATATCTGTTCCGATATGCGGCTTTGCGTTATAGAGAATTTCATCGGGTGCGCCGTGGCTTACAAATTCTTCAAGCACCTTGCGTTGTCTTATATCTTTTGTACCTGAATTCAGTTTGCCGTCAGAAAATGTTCCCGCACCGCCTTCACCAAACTGAACATTTGAAGTTATGTCAAGCTTACCGCTTGTCCAGAACTTGTTCACATTGGCAGTTCGCCTGTCAACATCACGACCTCTTTCAATAAGAATTGGCTTTGCACCGCTTCTTGCCAGAATAAGAGCCGCAAACAATCCAGCCGGACCTGCTCCGACAACAACGGGGGAGGGCGCATTGCCAAATTTCATCTGATTATATTCATACTTTTTCGCAATTTGAGCGTTACCGCATTTTTTACATACCTTTTCCTCGTTGATATTAAGTTCAGCGTCAACGGTTGTAAGAAAGTAGATACTGTCCTTTTTTCTTGCGTCAACCGATCTGCGAAAAATCTTACAGCTTTTTATGGATTTTTCTTCAATCCTCAGCTGTTGGGCAACTGCCTTGCGAACCGATTTATCATCGTAGTCAAGGCTTAAATGTATATTGTTCACTCTGATCATAAATTTTCTCCTGCAATAATTCCTCCGGCAAATGCAAAATGAAGATTAAACCCTCCGCATTCACCGCAAAGGTCAATCGCCTCACCACATATAAAAAGATTTTCACAATTTTACTCATCATAGTATTTTCGTCAATCTCTTTGCCTAAAACACCGCCCAAAGCACATTGTGCGTGTGAGAAATCTTCTTTTCCGCTTACTGTAAATGACATCGATTTTATTGTTTTGCAAATTCTTGATACTTCGTCTTTTGAAAGCTTGGAACAAATCTTTGACAAATCAACTCGGCTGATTTTCAGAATTGCCTGTCCGATTCTCTTCTGAAAAATTCCTGTCAAAAGCTGTTCACACGGCAAATCAGAAAACAATGATATATGTTGTCTGATTATTTTAATCAGCTCATTTTCCGAATAATCTGGCAATAAATCAAGCACTATTTTGTCGTTCGGTTTAGCAAACAACGAAAGATTGAATACGCAAATTCCCGACAGCGAATTCTCGGTAAATTGAATTTCGCCTGTTTCTTCCTTGATTAATCGACCGTGTTCACCGTATAACTGTGCCTTGCCCGTAACTCTCAGACCTTTTAATATTTTCAGAACATCGCTTTTAACCTTAACAGGGCATAAAGCAGGGGAGAACGAAACAACCTTATGACCGAAATTTTTGAGATAATCAATTGCACTTGCGTTTCCGCCAAGCTTAGGTGCGGCTTTTGAACCGTTTGCAATCACAAGCTTGTTACATATGAAATCGTACTTTTTCTCGCTGTCATCAGACGAAATTTTAAAACCGTTTGAAACTTTTTTTATAAAATTAACATTCTGTTCCGTAAAACATCTATTCCAAGTGTTTCAACCTGTAAGCGCAGAACATCCAGAACAGATGCGGCGTGCTTGCTTATCGGGTAATATCTGCCCTCGTTATCGTAAAAACTTAAAAGACCGAAGTTTTTAAAAATATTCGCCATTTCATCACCGCTGAATCTTTCAAAAATTTTTTTACTCTGCTTTTGAAAGAGCCGACATATTTATCGGGAGATATACAGTGATTTGTCAGGTTACATCTGCCATTGCCTGTTGACATCAGCTTTTGCCTAATCTGTCATTTTTTTCGATTATTGCAATTTTCTTTGAACGGTCATGTTTCTTTGCTGTGATTGCACACATAAGTCCCGATGCACCGCCGCCGATTATAATTGCATCATATATATTTTTCTTTTCCATTTTATAAATTCACCAAAAAATAAGGGCAGCGATGTGCTGCCCAAAATTATTTACGGAGCAAAAATAAAGTTGATTCCGTTTGCTACAAGTACCGAACCGATACCCATTATAATGCCTGCGATAACAACACCGCACATAACGGCTATAACGCTTTTCTTAAATCCGAGGTCAAGAATACTTGCCGCAAGTGTTCCTGTCCATGCGCCTGTGCCGGGAAGAGGGATGCCTACGAAAAGCATAAGTGCAACAAACATTCCGTTGCCTGCTTTTGCCTCAAGTTTTCTGCCGCCTTTTTCGCCTTTTTCAAGACAGAAAGAAAAGAATCTGCCGATAAACTTCTTGTCAGAACCCCAAACAAGAACCTTTCTTGCAAAGAGGTAGATAATCGGAACCGGGAGCATATTGCCTAAAATGCAGATTACATATGTCCAAAAAAGATTTAAGTCATTTGCAACCGCAACAGGCACAGCACCTCTGATTTCTACTATCGGAACCATTGAAATAAAAAATACTATTAAATACCACATATTTGCTCCTTAGAAATTATATTTTGCCAATACCTGATAAGTATAACAGATTTAAAAGTTTTTTTCAATATTTGAGCAAGATAAAATCTTCCATAATAAAGCCTTAAAATTTGATTTATTTGTACATTATGATAAATAATTATTCAAAAGTTGACATTGACTGAATAATCTGTAAAATATATTACGGAGTGATTTGATGAAAACGAATTCCTGTTCAATGCGATTCAGAATAATTATGTTTGTTTTGACCGCGTCAGTGATTGCATTTGCGTTTATTCATTCTTCAATGCCGTCAGTTGAGTCGGCACAAGAGAGTGAAAGCGTCCTTGATTTTGTCACAGTAATTTTAAAATTATTCGGAATTGAGCCGAATCTTTCGGACCACATAATCAGAAAGCTTGCTCATTTTACGGAATATACCGTTCTGGGAGCATTGCTTTGTTCATGTGCGTATTCATTTGACCGAATCAAACCGATAAAATTTATACCCTACACCGTTTCTATCGGACTGTTTACCTGTTTTATTGATGAAACAATCCAACTTGGGGTTGAGGGGAGATCGGGACAGGTGAGCGATATGTGGATTGACTTTTTCGGTGTGTTGCTCGGTACGGCTGTAATGCTTGTTGCATTTTGGATTTACAGGAAGATACGAAAGATCAACTAACTATATGTATGCGAATAAGAAAGGAATCAGTATGGGAAATATGGAAAATTCAGTAAAGCCCCATGAAAATAAAATGGGAACTATGCCGATGACAAGGCTCATTCTGACAATGAGTCTGCCTGCAATTTTTTCAATGACAATTCAGGCAATGTATAATGTTGTTGACAGTATTTTTATCGGCAACTATGACGCAGACGGACTGACCGCAACTTCGCTTGCTTATCCTCTGCAAATGCTTTTGATTGCGTTTGCAGTCGGTACGGCAGTCGGTGTAAACTCGTTTGTTTCAAGAAAATTAGGTGAGAAAAATTTTGTTCAGGCAAACGACGGAGCAACGCACGGTCTTGTAACCTGCGTTTTTAACTATGTAATCTTTTTATTGCTCGGACTTTTTGCGGTTCGCCCGTTTATGGCAATGTACACGCAGAATGAGGCTATTCTAAATTACGGAATCCAGTATCTGACGGTTGTACTTTGCTTCTCGTTCTTTTCAATTGTACAGATTATGGTTGAAAAAACGCTTCAGGCAACAGGCAATATGATATTCCCGATGTTATCCCAGCTTTTCGGTGCAATTGTAAATATTATTTTTGACCCGCTCCTGATTTTCGGTATAGGAATTTTCCCCGAACTCGGTGTTCTCGGTGCGGCAATTGCTACTGTATTCGGCCAATTTTGCGGTATGGTTTTCTGCCTTTGCATTCTTTTCTTTAAGAATAACGAAGTTAAAGTTTCGTTCAAACATTTCAAATTGAATGGTTCCACATTGAAATCTATCTATGTTGTAGGCTTTCCGTCTGTAATTATGCAGTCAATAGGTTCCGTTATGATTATCGGACTCAATGCAATTCTTGCTGTTTCGGAGGCTGCCGTTACTGTTCTCGGTATCTATTATAAATTACAGAGCTTTGTATTTATGCCTTGTTTCGGACTCAATCAGGGCGTAATGCCGATTATCGGTTATAACTACGGTGCAAGAAAGAAAAAGAGAATGTATTCCGCTTTAAAGCGCGGCATCATCATTGGCGTAATTATTATGGCGGTCGGCACAATTCTTATGTGGACAATCCCCGAACAGCTTATTGCTATGTTTGGTGGCACACAGGATATTATGGATATCGGTGTCCCTGCATTCAGAATCATAAGCCTTTGCTTTATTCCTGCTGCTGCCGGCATTATCTTTACAACACTTTTTCAGGCGGTCGGAAAGGGACTGCGCAGTCTTATTATGTCATTCTGCCGTCAGCTTGTACTCATTCTTCCGATTGCGTGGGTGCTTTCTATGGTGTTTGATTATACAGCCGTATGGTATGCTTTCCCGATTGCGGAATTTTTCTCGTTAATGCTTGCAATTGCATTTTTTGTCAACCTTACAAAAGGCGATTTCAAGAGCCTTGACCAAAAGATTGAATGACGCAGTTAAATTTGTTCACCTCATTGCATATATTGCATTGAGGTGATTTTTTTGACAGAAAATAATGATAGCAGAAATACCATTACATATGACGATGACTGGAAATCTGTTTCATATTCGGAATACCCGAAGGTATCGGATGAGCTTGATTTAGATGAGGAGGATGTGAACTCTTTATCGGCTGAAAATAGTGATGAAAAGAAAAATTCTCCGAAACAGCTTGTGATAACGATTCAACTTGTGTGTTGTATTATTATAGCTCTTGCGGCTTTTTTTTTGCTTAATTTATTTGGCGGTGAGGTCTATGCCGCAACACGGGAATGGTACTATTCAAACCTTGAAAAATCCGTTGTTTTTGATACGGGCGATAATAAAATAGATTTATCAAACCTGTTTACTGCAACAAGCGATGAAGTTTCGTCTGCTGAACATTGATTTTACGGTTTCGTATTCACTCGTTTGTCTTGGAGCAATATGTGTGATACTGAATATATTTTTAGGATTTCTATGTTGCGTTATGGCTGTGATTATTCATGAGTGCGGTCATCTTTTTGCAATGCTCATTTGCAAATCTCCGCCTGATAAAATCAAAATTTCGCTGTTTGAAATCAAGATTACCAACTCTTCAAGGCAGTTAAACACAACCCGTCAGAACATTTTTATAATTTTTTTCGGACCTTTAGTCAATTTCATTTGTTTTATTCTGTTTTATCTGTTATACTTATGTAATAGTGAATTTTATTGCCGATTGCCATGGCGAACCTTTGCACGGGACTTTTTAATATGCTGCCGGTTATGTCGCTTGACTGCGGACAGCTTATGTATGTTATTCTGAGCAGAAAATTCTCGGAAAAATCAGCCGAAAGAATCATAAATATAACTGCTGTTATAATTCTTTTCCGCTGACGGTACTCGGCTTTATGGTTTTGCTAAGTTCAAAATATAATTTTTCGCTGTTGTTTGTGTGTACGTATCTCATTGCGTCACTTTTATGTAAAAACAACAGGTACTACTGACGGAGGATTTCTATGGTCAGCAAAGAAGTTGAAAAATTACTTCTGAAAGTTCAAAAGCCGGGAAGATATGTCGGCGGTGAACTCAACGAAGTAATCAAGGATAAAAAGAAAGTAGATTGCAGATTTGCCTTCTGCTTTCCCGATACCTATGAAGTAGGTATGTCCCATCTCGGAATGAAAATTCTTTACAGTCTTATGAACGCTGTGCCGTACATTTGGTGCGAAAGAGTTTTTGCCCCATGGGTTGATATGGAAGAAGAGATGATAAAACACAATATTCCGCTTTATGCGCTTGAAAGCGGAGATCCCGTGTCCGATTTTGACTTTATCGGTTTTACTCTCCAGTATGAACTCAGCTTTACAAATATGCTCAATATGCTCAGGCTTTCGGGTGTGCCGATTAAAAGCTGTGACAGAAAAGAACTTAAAAACATAGTAGTTGCAGGCGGACCGTGTGCCTGCAACCCCGAGCCGATTGCAGATTTTGTCGATATTTTCTTCATTGGTGAGGGAGAAGAGGTTGACCTTGAGGTTATTGAACTTTTCAGAAGGTGCAGAGCCGAGGGTAAATCAAAACAGGAGTTTCTTGAACTCTCATCTAAAATTGAGGGTGTATATGTTCCTGCACTCTATGATGTAACATATAACGAGGACGGCACAATCAAGTCATTCACTCCAAAAGGAGATGCTCCCGCTAAAATCCACAAGCGTATTATGCTTGATATGGACAAGTCGTTCTATCCTGATAATTTTGTAGTTCCGCTCGTTGAGATAGTTCATGACAGAGCGGTTCAGGAAATTTTCCGTGGCTGTATAAGAGGCTGCCGTTTCTGTCAGGCAGGTATGATTTACCGTCCCGTCCGTGAAAAATCTCCCGAAACTATAAATAAACAATGCAGAGCATTATGTGATAACACGGGTTACGATGAAGTTTCGCTATCTTCACTCAGTTCAAGTGACTACAGTCAGATTGTACCGTTGCTTGACAAGCTGAATGAGTGGAGCAAAGACGAAAAAGTCAGCATTTCACTTCCGTCACTGCGTGTTGACGGTTTTACAGATGACATTATGAATAAGATTAAAACCGTACGTAAGAGCGGACTCACCTTTGCTCCGGAGGCAGGCAGTCAGCGTATGCGTGATGTTATCAATAAAAATGTTCGTGAAGATGAACTTTTGCAGACTTGCACAACTGCATTTGCAGGCGGCTGGACTACGGTAAAACTCTATTTTATGATTGGTCTGCCTACCGAAACAATGGACGATGTCGCCGCAATTGCCGGCCTTGGTCAGTCTGTAGTTGATGCATATTACAAATGTCCCGACAAGCCAAAGGGCAAGTCGGTGCGTGTAACCGCGTCTGCATCCTCTTTTGTACCAAAACCGTTCACCCCGTTTCAATGGGAACCGCAGGATACAATCCCTGTTCTTCATGAAAAGCAACAGCACATCAAGGACAGTATTACAACAAGAAAAATTCAGTTTAACTATCACGATGCCGATACAAGCTATCTTGAAGCAGTATTTGCAAGGGGTGACAGAAAACTTTGTAAGGTAATGGAGCTTGCATGTGAAAGAGGTTTTCATTTTGACGGCTGGAATGATTGTTTCAGCCTTGAAAAGTGGCTTGAACTCTTTGATGAATGCGGTGTTGATCCGTCATTTTATGCAAACAGACGCAGAAGTTTTGACGAAATTCTTCCGTGGGATCATATCGACTACGGTGTAACTAAGGATTTCCTTATCAGAGAATGTAAAAAAGCGTACGCAGATACAACAACACCGCATTGCAGACTGAAATGCAAACAACTGCGGTGCGGCTAAATACGGAAAGGGTGTGTGTTTTGAAAAGCGTAAGAATATGGTTTAAAAAAGATTTTGAATGTCGCTATATTTCGCACCTTGACCTCAATCGATGTATGCTCCGTGCATTGCACAAGAGCAAAATCCCTATCTGGCATACAGAAGGATTTAACCCACATCCGTTTGCAACATTTCCGTTGCCGCTTTCGCTTGGTTTCAGAGGTGTAAACGAATGTATGGATGTCAAGCTTGAGGATGAAAGCTTTCCGTTTGAAGAAATCATCTCAAGGCTTAACGGATGTCTGCCGAGAGGACTTCGTGTGTTTGATGTAACGGAACCCGTTATGAAAGCCGGAAAGATTACTTTTGCATCATTTACAATCAAGATTTCCTGTGACGGTGAAAACTCCCGTACAGTATGCGAACAACTCAAAGAACTGCTGACAAGCGAAAGTATTGAAGTTGAAAAGAAATCTAAAAAAGGCATAAAAACCGTTGACATAAAACAGGGTATAAAGAGCTTTGAAGTAACCGAGAAGTTCGACTTTGCAGAACTTGATGTTGTTTTGTCGGCAGGCAGTTCAGATAATGTGAATCCGAATCTGCTTATATCGGCTTTTGAAAACCGTTTTTTGGTTTCCTGTGATATCGACATCACAAGAAATGACCTCTACAACGCAGATATGGAATTATTTAGATAGGTGAATATATGTTTGAATTTACAATACGAGAAAATGATTTTTTAAACGGATTTTTGGATTTATTGAGTGACTATGTAAATAAGTCGTATAAGTTCACCATGTCGTACCTGACAAGCCCTCTTTTGTCAGATGTGCGTGAGAGCGAAAGACTTGTTTTGCTTGTAGTCAACAAGTCTGTTTTTCAGAATATGTACAGTTTCATCAAGCTGAATGACAGCAATATGCAGTTTGCATCATTTTCCTGTCTTGAAACAGCCGTGAACTCAATGCGACTTTACAATGTCCTTGCTATAAATCCGGATTATATGCACGAATATATTACCGGCGGAAACTTTTCGCTTGAAGTATGTGAAAATGAAATTTCAGAAAAACAAAAAAATACAAGAAAGGTGAAGAGGAGTTCTCGCTCCGTGAATTTGCAACCGGACTTGGCAAATTCAATTCTTTTGAATTGAAAAATGCAGCTGTTGCGTCACAGCTTGTTGACGGCAATATCTTTCTCGGACTTTCCTGCGGCAATGAACTTGGAGAGGATTTGCAGGATGAAGTCAGAAAGAGTATGATCGGTGCATACCTTTCACTTTCAAAGCACAATAAAATGTTTTTTAACGGCGGTATAGATGATACTCTTGAAGAGCTTGAGGACAAGCTCTATGCAAAGTTTCTTGAATATATCAGAAAGTTCTCATAATCTTTTTTAAACTTTCACATTACTTTACACAAGCGTTCAATTTTCTGTCACATAAGACAGTTATTATATGCTTGTAAGTTAAAGATAAATAAAAAACACTTTAACTTCACATAGATAATGCTTACAAGAACTTTTCATAGATTTCCTCTCTAATATGTCGAAAGACACAAAGGTCGGCTTTTCTGCCGACCTTTTTAATTTATCAGGTGTTTTATTATGAATTACTACTCCCTTAATAAGTATCTCAAAAATACATTCGGTGAAAAGGTGTACAAAATTTCGCTGAATGGTAATATGACCTGTCCGAATCGTGACGGAACCCTCGGAACAAGGGGCTGTATTTTTTGCAGCAGGGGAGGCTCCGGAGAATTTGCCTCCGATGCACTTCTTCCTGTTCACGGACAAATCGATCAGGCTAAACTGCGAATAAAAAAGAAATCCGACTGTAAAAAGTTTATTGCATACTTTCAGCCGTTCACAAATACCTATGCGCCTGTTGAATATCTTGAAAAATATTTACAGATGCAATTTCAGAACCCGACATTGTTGCTCTTTCAATTGCAACCCGTCCCGATTGCCTGGGAAATAATGTGTTAGGTCTTCTTGAAAAACTGAACAAGATAAAACCTGTCTGGGTAGAACTCGGATTGCAAACAATTCATGAAAAATCGGCAGATTATATAAGAAGAATGTATCCGCTATCCGTTTATGACTCTGCTGCAGAAAATCTTCATAAAATCGGAATCAATGTAATTACACACATTATTTTGGGACTTCCGAACGAATCTAAAGAAATGATGCTTGAATCTGTAAAATATGCAGGCAGTAAAACCGACGGAATTAAACTGCAGTTGTTGCATATTTTAAAAAACACAGACTTATGTGATGACTATGAAAGCGGAAAATTTGATGTGCTTTCAATGGAGGATTATATTGATATTCTTTGCGATTGCGTTGAAGTGTTGCCTGAAAATGTTGTAATTCACCGTTTAACAGGTGACGGGGATAAAAAACTGCTCGTTGCACCTATGTGGAGTGCCGATAAAAAGCGTGTTTTAAACTCAATCAACCGTGAATTTGCAAAGCGTGATATCACGCAGGGAAGAAAGGCAAAGTAAAAGACTCACGAATCAATCATCGGAAGTCTTGTTTTCAAGAGTATTGTCATTGTGATTTTTCTCTTTTTCAGCTTTCTTCTGAGCTGTTTTTTTACCGATTGCATACGCAACAGCCAATATAGCCAAGCATCCGCAGTTATGCCCATGCCGGCAAGGAAAAATTTTATTTGCTTATCTTTAATGGGATTGTAATCAATATATTCGTCATCTGAGGCATTAACAGTTGTAGGCTCTGTCGGGTGTTTACTTTTACCGCCCTTTCCTGTAGCTTGCGTGCTGTTTTTATTGCTTGACGAGGAACTTCCGCCGCTAACCGTTCCCGACGCATTTTTATATATTCTGATACACGATGCAGTGCAACCTCCAACATCCATAAAGTTCACATCGGAATCAACACATTGATTCACCGTGTAGTCAATATACGCAGTACCTTCTTTTATTGTTTTGAAATCAAGCGTTAAGACATCGCTTCCGCCCGAAATATTCTGCCCTTCAGAATTAAGAAAAACAACTTTAACCTTGCCGCTTTTCTTGTTGACCTGAATTTTTGAGCCGTTATTCACAGCTTTAACCTTTCTGAATTCGATATAATCGGCATCATATGTAAATTCAAAAGTTGCGGCAGAAAGTCGATTGCCGGAATTTGCGAAAAGAGCAACACTGAACAGTCTGTTCGGCTTCATATCTGCATTCTGCATTTCAAAACTTACGCTTGCGGTTGCAAATGCACTGGTTAAAGATATTTGCAATAAAGCTATCAAAATCAAAATAATAGAAAATAGTTTTTTCATAGTTTGCCACATAAAATTAAAATATTTCAAAATCTCACTTGATTTTTCTGATTTCATTTGATATAATAAACAGGTCGTTTGGAGAGATGTCCGAGCTGGCCGAAGGAGCATGATTGGAAATCATGTATACGGTGAACACCGTATCAGGGGTTCGAATCCCCTTCTCTCCGCCATAAACGCTGAACTTTATTTTAGGTTCAGCGTTATTTTTTTGACCTGTTTTTCTTATTAAAAGGTGTTGTTTTTCATATATATAATTGTATCGTATGGCAAGATTTGTTGTCAACGGATTTACGGTGAAGAGTTAGCACATACACTGCATTTACGGTCATTTTTAATAATTTTTTAGCATTTCATATGACATAACCATTCAGCTTTCGGTTATTTATTCAAAAAACTGCCACTAAACCTTTACAAACCCTACAAGATATTGTATTATATTAGTAATTATAAATTACCATGGGGTGTTATGTATGAAACCAAAATATAAAAGAGTATTATTAAAACTTTCAGGCGAATCACTTGCAGGCGAAATGAAACACGGAATTGATTTTGAAACTGTTCTCAAAATCTGCAAGCCTATTAAAGAATGTGTTGACGCAGGCGTAGAAGTCGGCATCGTAGTAGGCGGCGGTAACTTCTGGCGTGGCAGAAGCTCAGGCGAAATGGACAGAACAAGAGCCGACCATATCGGTATGCTTGCAACAACAATCAATGCACTCGGTGTTTGTGATGCACTCGAACAGCTTGGAGTTAATGTTCGTGTTCAGACAGCTATCGCTATGCATCAGATTGCAGAGCCGTACATCAGAAACAAAGCAGTTCTTCACCTTCAGAAGGGCAGAGTAGTGGTATTCGGTTGCGGAACGGGCAACCCGTTCTTCAGCACAGACACAGCAGCGGCTCTTCGTGCGGCAGAAATTGAGGCTGATATCGTAATGAAGGCTACTATGGTTGACGGTGTATATGACAGCGATCCCAAGAACAACCCAAATGCAAAGAAGTACGATACAATTTCTTTCCATGATGTTCTCAACAAGGATCTCGCTGTTATGGACAGCACAGCGGCATCGCTTTGCAAGGACAATAATCTTCCGATTCTTGTATTCAGTATTGAAGATCCCGAAAATATCTACAAAGCTGTTTGCGGTGAAAACATCGGTACAATCGTAACAGCCAACAATTAATTTGAATTTTTTACTGACTTTTTAACAATAATTATTACACAGGAGGCATAAATATGCAGACACAGTTAAAAAAAGCCGGCGAAAGTATGGACAGACGACTTGAGCATATGCGCACGGAATTTTCAGAAATCAGAGCAGGCAGAGCAAATCCAGCAGTTCTTGATAAGGTAAAGGTTGACTATTACGGCGCACCTACACCCGTAAATCAGCTTGCCGCAGTATCTGTTACAGAGGCAAGAACTCTTACCATTCAGCCATGGGATGCGTCTGTATTAAGACAGATTGAAAAGGCTATCCAGACTTCCGATATCGGCATCAACCCACAGAATGACGGTAAGATTATTCGTCTTATTTTCCCGCCTCTCACAGAGGACAGAAGAAAAGAAATCGTAAAAGATGTTCAGAAGATTGCTGAGGAAACAAAGATTCAGATTCGTAATGTCCGCCGCGAACTTATCGACAAGCTTAAAGCTATGAAGAAGGACGGCGAGCTTACAGAGGACGATCTCAAGCAGGGCGAAAAGAAAGCTCAGGATCTTACAGATAAGTATGTCAAAGAAGTTGAGAGCGTTTCTGCAGTAAAGCAGAAGGAAATTTTGGAGATGTAATATGGCTTTTTTCTCAAAGAAAAAAGATGAGCAGATTGGGGTTACAGACCTCAATCTGCCTTCACATATCGGAATTATTATGGACGGCAACGGCCGTTGGGCAAAGAAAAGAGGACTTCCGAGAAAAGCAGGTCACCGTCAGGGTGCTAAAACTTTCAGAACCATAACAAGATACTGTTCCGATATCGGAATAAAGTACCTTACCGTATATGCTTTTTCAACCGAAAACTGGAAAAGACCGAAGGAGGAAGTTGATGCACTAATGTCGCTTTTTAAATCATATCTTAATGAAGCACTTGAAGATTTTAAGGATGACAGTATTGTGGTAAAATTCATCGGTGACAAGTCGGGCTTTAATGATGAACTTCGTGAGCTTATGATTGAAAACGAGGAGAGTTCAAAAGACCGTGACGGTATGGTTCTCAATATAGCTATGAATTACGGCAGTCGTGATGAAATTGTCAGAGCCGTCAGAAACATTTCCGAAGATGTCAGAAACGGAAAAATTTCTTCCGATGACATAACAGAAAATCTTTTTTCAAATTATCTTTATACCGCAGGTCAGCCCGATCCCGACCTTATTATCAGACCGAGCGGTGAATATAGAATTTCAAATTTCCTTTTGTGGCAGTCAGCCTACACGGAATTTGTTATAATGAACAAGCTTTGGCCTGATTTTCAGAAATCAGACCTTGACGAAGCGTTAAAAATATACTCCTCCAGAAACAGAAGATACGGTGGAGTCTGATGAGAGTTGATATAAAATGAAATCCCTCAAGCCACGGCTGCTGACAGCCGTAATAGGAATACCAATACTGCTGATCGTTCTGTTTGTTTCGGAACTTTGGCGCCCATTTGTAGGCATAATCATAGGAGCATTCTCGGCATTTATGATAGGCGAGTATCTTCATGCAAGAAAGATGCTTTATAAATTTCACCTTTCAATACCTTGTATGCTGTTTACTTTTCTGCTTTCGGTTTTAGTTACGACAAAGTATCTGTATGTTTTGATTTTTGCTTTTATACTGACAGTCTTTGCCGTAATGATTTTTAAACACGAAAAGACAAACTATGCCGATGTTGCATATTCAGTGTTCGGAACTTTTTTAATTTCTTTTGGAATGAGTGCCGTACCGATTGCCTGTGCATCATCTGTATCAATTACTTTCTGCTATATATGTATTTTCGCATTGCCGTGGATGGCAGACGCAGGCGGCTTTTTTATCGGAGCATCGTTCGGCAAGCACAAACTTTGCCCGAAAATCAGCCCTAAAAAGACTGTTGAGGGCGCAATCGGCGGAATACTTTTCTGCGACCTCACAGCAGTAATTATAGGCCTTATATTTCATTTTTTTGTGTTATGCCTGACGCTAACATTAATTTCTGGGCGTTGATTCTTCTCGGTGTAATTGACGCTCCTGTTTCAATTCTCGGTGATTTAAGTTTTCACTTATCAAAAGAAATTACGGAATCAAGGACTACGGTTCAATTTTTCCCGGTCATGGCGGAATGCTTGACAGGTTTGACAGCGTAATATTTACTGCCCCTGTTCTTGTGGCAATCAATCAATTCATACCTTTCATAACAGTGGGGTAAACTAAAATGGTAAATTCACTTTCAATTCTCGGATCGACGGGTTCAATCGGAACTCAGACGCTTGATGTTGCAGATAAACTTAATTTAAAAGTTTCCGCACTCACGGCGTCAACAAATATAAAGCTGCTTGAAGAACAGGTAAGAAAATACAAACCTGAACTTGCAGTGGTTTTTAACGAAGAAAAAGCCAAAGAATTCAAAGATAATATAAAAGATACAAACACCCGTGTTTTAAGCGGTATGGACGGACTTATTGAGGCGGCAACGCTTGAAAATGCCGACCTTGTTGTAAATTCGGTTGTCGGAATGGTAGGCTTAAAGCCTACACTTGCAGCGGCAAACGCTAAAAAAGATATTGCTTTTGCAAACAAGGAAACGCTTGTAACAGGCGGTAAGCTTGTATGTGATGCGGTAAAGAAGAACGGTGTAAAGCTTCTTCCCGTTGACAGTGAACATTCCGCTATCTTCCAATGCCTGCAGGGAATGCCTGAAAAGAAAATGCTTAAAAAGCTCATTCTTACAGCATCCGGCGGCCCGTTCTTTGGTAAAACAGTCGAAGACTTAAAGAATGTAACAGTTAATGAGGCTCTCAATCATCCAAATTGGAGTATGGGTGCAAAAATAACCATCGACTCTGCTACAATGATGAACAAAGGTCTTGAAATCATTGAGGCGAGATGGCTTTTTGATGTTCAGCCCGAAAACATTGATGTTGTTGTTCATCGTGAAAGTATCATACATTCTCTCATAGAATATGTAGATAATTCCGTAATTGCACAGCTCGGACTTCCCGATATGAGGATTCCGATACAGTACGCAATTACATATCCTAAAAGATATGAGTCACCTGTCGGCGAATTAAGTCTTGCTCAAATCGGCAAAATGACTTTCTTTGAACCTGATTATGATACTTTCAAATGTTTGAGAGCCTGTAAAAAGCTCTTTCACTCGGAGGCGTTGCAACAGCAATTGCCAACGGTGCTAATGAGGAGGCTAACCGACTTTTCAGAGAAGGTAAAATCACTTTTCTTGAAATCGGTGACCTTGTTATGGGTGCAATTGATAACATAGACAATTTTGAGCCTTTATGCGTTGATGATGTGTTAAAGGCAGATAAACTTGCAAGAGAGTATGTACTCTCTAAGCTATAATTTGCGGTAATATTTTCCACTGCTGTCTTTGCGACGGCAATGAATATTTTGGAGTTGATTTATTTTAATGCAAATTTTAACAGTTGTGGCTCTTATAGTGATAGGAATATTACTTTTTGAGCTTATAATTTTTTCTCACGAATTCGGTCATTTTATTACCGCAAAGCTTTCGGGTGTAAAGGTAAATGAATTTGCACTTGGAATGGGACCGAAAATAATCAGTTTTGTTAAAAGGCGAAACAAGGTACTCGCTTCGTCTTTTTCCTATAGGCGGTTACTGTGCCATGGAAGGAGAGGATGAAGACAGTGAAGAAAAAGGTGCTTTTAATAACGCAAAAAGTTTGGAAGAGAATGATTATCATAATCGCAGGTGCGGTTATGAATATTCTTCTCGGCTTTGTTATGATGTTTGCCTTTACCGTTCAGGCTGACAGCTACAGTTCAACTACAATATCTCAGTTTCAACCCAATGCATTTACTGCAAACACAGGTTTACAAACAGGGGATAAAATTGTTGAAGTGAACGGTTATTCAATTTGGAATTCACGAGATTTGCAGTTTGCAATCTCTACTCTTCCATATGAAACAGTAGAAGGCAATACACTGAGGTATACAAAAGAAAGAGCAACATCTGCCGCTTGCGGTGTATATAATAAAGTATGCAAAGACGAGTCTCTTTCAAAGGATGAACTTCAAAAAAATACTACAATGCTCTTTCTGAGGGTTGTTCAAAAATAAATAAGGCTGCAAGCAAAGACGAGGCTAAAGAACTTCTTGACAGAAACTTGCAAGTCAATTTATGCACTTGACAAATCATATGATATGTCAAAGTATAAAACACCCGAAAATAGACACAACTACATCAAGACCGAGATTCATGGGTGATGTAAAGTTGTTCGTGACGGCAAAGAAATAACACTTGAAAATGTACAGTTTTTTACCTATTACGCTGATGAGGATGCCGAAAGGAAAACAAACCTACTGTTGCGTTTGACTTTGCAGTTGAACCGATTGAGAAAAATGTCGGTACTGTTCTCGGTGAAACATTCACACAGACCTGTTCAATGGCAAAAACCGTGTGGACATCTCTTGTGTGGCTTGTTCAGGGCAGATTTACATTCAACGATATGTCAGGTCCTGTTGGTATTGCTACAGCTGTAACTCAGGTTGCATCAATGGGACTTCAAACAGGCTTCGGAGGATGCAGTCAATAACATTCTTTTGTAATGATTCTCATTACGGTAAACCTCGGAATTGTAAATATGCTGCCGTTCCCGGCGCTTGACGGCGGAAAGATTCTTATTCCTGCTGATTGAATGGATATTCAAAAAGCCGATTCGAAAGAGCAAGAACAGATTGTCGAATACAGTCGGTCTTGTTCTGTTGCCTTTGCATTTATGCTTATTATTTCGGTGAAAGATGTGTTCCAGCTTGTAACGGGAACATTCCCGGAATGTAGACAAACGGAGGAAATTTTATGGGAAGTAAAATTCAGGTAACTGCCGGCAATGTAAAAATCGGCGGCGGGTGCTAAAAATAAGCGTTCAGTCAATGC
>VOFB01001822.1_pt1 | contig 28430 bp, 53 predicted proteins | sample 5384141 | NCBI WGS metagenome assembly VOFB01 (sample SAMN12384721, study PRJNA508395) | human gut metagenome | isolation source: healthy gut A | host: Homo sapiens | reverse complement strand
CCTGTCCCAGCCATATAGGGACTGTCCGGGATTCCACGCGTATTCCAGAGCAGCCTTGGCCTTGGGCCAGATTTTCCGCAGCCAGCCGTCGTCGCCGGAAATTTTCCACCCCGGTAGACTTTGACGACGCCCCATCTGTCCGTCCACGCAGGGCATTTCCCAGCCCATGCCCCGCCCCCAGAGGAAGAGGCAGCCGGAAACAGAGATGGCCGTCAGGAAACTGGTTGTAGCGGTAGTCCAGCTCCCGCATGCCCGCTCCAGTCTGGGGAAGAGAAAGGGGACGGCATAGGCATAGTTCCAGACGGGTACAGCTGCCCTCGCAGCTTCCCTCATGCTCCCGGGTCCCCTCAAAGCCATAGGGGGAGCCGTCCTCCAGTCGGAAGACGGTGGGGATTTGATGACCGAAAGGGTGGAGGCGGCCGCGTCGATGACTGCCGGGTCCAGTGTGGAGCCGAAGAGGGTCTCCCTTAAAGCGCAGGGTGCGCCGGTAGAGGGAGTCCCAGTTGGCCAGAGCGTGGGCGGGCGGTGGCGCTTGAGTCGGCAAAGCGGATTGCATAGTAGTTTTTCCAGGTCACGTCCCCTGCCCTGGCCGTCTTTGAGGGGCGTCCAGTAGTTGTAGTTGTTGGGGACGTTCCAGCTGAGGAGAAAGCGCACTGAGGCCCGTTCCCCGGGGGCGAGGAGAAGGCTTCCGGCGACAGAGGCGGTGTCCCCGTCCCCGGCTGGTCATACTCCCGCTTGGAGAGGGGGGCGTTTTGGCCAAACTCCCGCCAGAAGGTGACGATGGAGTCCATCCACCCGCCCCGGTACCAGTAGAGCTGGTAGTCGCTGCGGGAACAGTCGGTGGCAATGGTCAGGTCGCCGTAGGCCGGGTCGCCGGACTCCACGCCGCTGCTGGCGAGCCGGACCATGGCGCCTCTCTCCAAAGGGCGCCGGCTGTTTTCTCCCAGGGCAAAGGGGTTGCAGACCGACAGGGCGGCAGTAAAGTCCAACGTCTCCGGAGCGGTATTTTCAAAGGTCACCTCAAAAAGGCGGCGGGAAGGCTGGAGCTGTCCTCATCCAGGGGAATAAGGGATTGAAGGCGGTAAGGGTCATTTTATGGAAAGCCCGGGTCCTCCAGCGACAGAACGGCGATGGAAATTCTCCGGTGAAGACGGTGTCCCGGAAGTGAGGCAGTCCGCACAGGGACTGGGTCAGAGCACCCGGCCGTAGTTTATGCCGTACTGACCGGTGTAGTCCTTGAGAAGATCGCCGTTGAGCACCTTGACGGCCGTCCGCCCGTCGGGATAGACGGCGGCCTTGACCGCCAAATGGGGAGTAGCCGTTGACGCTGCCCTTGTCGGGACGGTTAAAATTTCCCAGTCCATGAGGCGGCCGTTTCCGCCAGCCCGATGCTCCGCTGCCGATGCCTCCCAGAGGGAAGGAGATCTCCCGCGTGAATTCGCCGGTGTAGATACCCATAGTGCACATCCCTTTCAATTTTGTTGGCGTTCGGCTGCACAACAGCCGATACATACTCTTCAGGACAGACATCCTTCCGCCGGCCATTTTGGTCCGAGCCGCCTGCCGGGCCGGCGGCTGTCCGTGTATTACACAGTATAATTTGGCAGAGGGCCGTCAGCACACGGCCCCTCTGCTGTCCATCCCGAGCGATTCGTTCGGCGCACAGCGCCTTAATCCCCCTGCTTGGTGCAGCAACCCCTTTTTCTCCGTCCATCCGCCGTTTTTTTCCGAAAAGAGCTCTTTGATCCCCAACAGCAGCAAAAAGACGGCAAAGGCCTTGCGCAGCAGGTCGAGCCCAGGTAGTTGGCAACGGCAAACCCGGCAAACACCGCCGGAATTCCCGCCAGCAGACAGAAGAGAGGTGCGCCAGCGAACCAGATGATTTTTGCAGTGGATGACCAGAAGCGATGACGGCAATGGGGATAAAAATACCAGGTTGATCCTGGGCCTTCATCTGGTCCATTCCGGCAAAGGCGGTGGTGAGGAGAAAGACGCTTCCCCGCCGATTCCCATGGCCCCCGCCGCGCCAGAGAGAAATGACAATGCTCCAAAAAAATTTCCAACGCAGTCAGCCTCCTGTGTCAAATTACCGGTACAAAAGCGGCCGTCATCGGAAAAAGAGACGGACGGCGGCGAAGACCATAAAGGCGCCGAAGATTTTGATTGAGCAGCGGCGTGAGATCTTTTTGAGCAGCAGGGCGCCGGCAATGGCGCCGGCCACCCCGCCGGGCAGAAAAAATCCACGCCTCCCAGTGCAAAGGCGCCTCCCGACAGGTAGAGCCAGGAACGACCAGGCTCATGGGAGAATCATGGAGATGGAGGTGGCATGGGCCTCCGGGCTCCAGCCCGCACTTTTTGAGAAAGGGGACCGCCACCATTCCTCCCCCGAGCCGAACAGGCCGTTGAGCAGCCCGGAGCAGCCGCCCGCCAGAACCGCCTTCCACCGGGCCCTTTTGCCGCTGGATTTCCGGCCGGGATTGTCCCTTTTTGTCTGTGCTCCCCCATGGGACGTCCACCGCCTTTCCGCCGACTTTACTTTCACAGTGAGGATAGTATTTCCCGGGCGGACCGATTTATCACGGCAAAACAGACAAAACGCCCTGAAAAAGCCTTTGCCTCTTTCAGGGCGTTGGGTTTAAAAGAGAACCCACCCAGCCGTAAAGTCTGAACTTAAAACCCTGTTTGAAAAAACAAGGGCGGGTAAAAAAATCCTCCCTGCTGCTTCACGCTCCCTTCTTCCGGGAGGAAAAATCCCTTCCGCCGGGAGGTCTGCAATCCACAGACAGAGCCGGACTCCCTATTCATTTAAGTGTAGGATTAAAAACAGACAAATTCGCGCACAGGGCAGGCGTTTTTTCACATCCGTGCCGGACAGCTGTCAGAGAGCATTACGCCTGCTCTCCGCCCTCTTCGGCATCGTCCTCGAACTCGTAGAGGTCCTCCAGCCGCTCCACAAAGGTGGCGGAGATGCGGTTAAACTCCTCCTCATCCTCAATGGGCTCCAGATACTCCTCGCCGTCCTCGCCGGCAGTGGCCCGCAGGGACAACCAGCTCGCCGTCGTCCTCTTCCAGCTCCTCCTCGGTCATCACCGGAATCAGCGCCAGATACCGCTGTTCGCCCTCTTCCAGGAGTCCACCACTTCAAATTCGTGCTCGTTGCCCTCTTCGTCCACCAAGGTTAAAATATCCGGTCCAAATTCCATAGGCTCAGACATGACCATCATCCCTTTCTGTTCTACGGATTCCGCGTGCCGACTGGGGACAGGAAAGGCGGAAGCGCCGCTGACTGTATACTCACTATATCGGAAAATCCGCCGTCTGTCAAGAGGGAATGACAGATTTATCCCTCCCTGTTTACAGCATTATGCTCTTGATTTTACCTTTGCATACTGGAATTTTGTCGATAATCAACGGAGGATCAGCACTTCGTCCATCCCTTCATGGGCTTGCAGCGAGGTTGGTAGGCGGATTTGCCCACCGGCAGGACGCTCACCAGACGGCTGTCAGGCGGCATGTCCAGCGTCCGGCAGATGGCGTCGCGGGCCACCAGAGGGTCGTTCATCCAACAGCCGCCCAGCCCCATCTGATGTATCTGGAGCAGCATGTTTTCCACAGCCGCCCCCACCGACAGCAGGTCAGGCTCTCCCAGCGCCCGGAGCATCTCCTCGGGGGAGCAGCCCTTTTCAGATAGTATTCTGTCACTCTGGAATCGTGATATTCCATCTTGGTACAAAAAATAAAAAGACCAGCGGTGCGTTTTTGAAAAAGGTGGTCTGGACAATGCGCTGGCGGACAAACCGTTCCTCCTCGCCGTCATAAAAGTCGCGGACTGCCTCCTCCACCTGTCGTGCCACCTCCCGAATGTTCTCCGGCCGGCGCAGGGCGACAAACTGCCAGCACTGGCTGTTGCAGCCGCTGGGCGCCTGCATTCCTGCCGCCACAATCTGGCGGATCTGCTCGTCGGAGATGGGGTCGGGGAGAAATTTGCGGATGCTCCGCCGGCTGTAAATTGCACTGTGAAGTTCCATAGAAAGCACATCCCCTTTCAAAATTTCCTGCCGCCGGCCGCGGATGCTCATAAGAGTAGGGGGAGAGACATCGCTTTGACCGGACCGCTCTGTGGATAGTATACCATAAAACCCAGCCGTAAAGAAACGGCCCGGTAAAATTGCAGCGTATTGCATCGGAAAAGAGAGCGTAGTATACTAAAAGCGGAAATTGCCGCCGCCCCGGCAGCGTAGGGATTTTCCTGCCGGCCTGTCCTCTGAGAATTTGGGGAAAGAATCCAAGGCCGTGGGCTGTTCCCGGCTCCGAGCGGCGAAAACAGGAGGTCCCCTATGCTGATTGACGCACATATGCACACCAGTGGAATCAGTCCCTGCAGCCGCCGCACTCCGGCGCAGATCATTGCCCAGTGTCTGGCCGACAAAACCGACGGATTTGTCCTGACCAACCACTGTGACAAAGGCTACCCCAGGACATGGGTTATTCGGCATGGTGCCGCAGATACAACGAAGAGTTCTTCAGGACAAAGCAGCTGGGAGACAGATACGGCATCCGGGTATTCTTCGGCATTGAGGTCAACACTGCCACGGTGAAAATGTCCATTACCTGATTTACGGAATCACCCCCCAGGCGCTTGCCGCCTCCCCGGAGCTCTATCTTCTGGAGCAGCGGGAGCTGTACGCATACTGTGTGGAAAAAACGGCTTTGCCCCTCTTTCAGGCCCATCCCTTCCGCAACAGGACGGCACCCCAAGACCCCCGGTATCTCCATGGGGTGGAAATCAACTGCCATCCTGTCTATACGACCACCATGTCCCGGGAGGTTCGCCGCTTTGCCGGGGAGAACGGCCTGAAGCTCTCCTGCGGCTCCGACTTTCACGGAGACCACTATAAGCCCCGCTGCGGCATGCTCCTCCCCCGAAGAGGTCCAAACAGAAACACAGTTTAAGGACTGTATTTGTGCCCGTCAGGCTCAGCTGCAGGTTGTGGAAATCATCAATGTGGAAGAATTCTGACCGGTGCCGAGAAGAAAAACAATCCGGAAAATTCCGGAAGGAGTGAGATAAAATGAAGGTATTTGCCGCGACCTCTCCCGACACCTTTGCCTTTGACGAAATTGCAGTGCCCAAGCCTTCGGACTATGAGGTGCTGGTCAGACATGAGGGGTGTCTCATCTGCAATTCCACCGACTGGATGATTGTCCAGCAGCCTCTATGCAACTCCCGGCTATCCGGTGGTTCTGGGACACGAATCCTTCGGAAAGGTGGTGGAGGTCGGAGCCAAGGTCCGGAATTTTCGCCTGGGAGACCGGGTTATCTGCAGCAACGCCATCCCCACCGGCTATAACGGAAGCTACTACTCCACCTGGGGCGGCTTTTGCGGAGTACGGCATTGGGGGAGATTATGAGGCGCTGCTGGCCGACGGCGCAAGCGTCAGCGGACCCTATGCCTACCGAAGCCGGTACCGGGCCAATACAAAATCGACGCCAATCTCTCTGTGGAGGAGGCCGGACTCATCTTTCCCCTGTCCGAGACGGCAAGCTGTATTTTGCAGGTGCCGGAGATTGTGGGAAAAGAGGTTGCCGTCTTCGGAACCGGCACTGCCGGGTACACCGTCGCCATGTTTTTAAAGCAGAGGGGAGCCAAAACCGTCGCCGTTTTCGGGAGAAGGGAATCCCGGGCGCAGCTGGCTCTGACCTTCGGCGCGGACTTTGCCGGACGCACCGACCAGGCATATGAGAGCGGCCGGCAATACGACGTGGTCTTTGAGGTTACCGGAAACAGCAAGGTCTTTGCAAGGGGCCTTCCCTTTTGCGGGAGGGCGGTATTCTGGCCGTTTACGGCGTCTCCCTATCCCTATGAGCTGGACCTGGCCCGCTCTCCCGGCTCCTTTGAAATCCGCAGGGTATCGCCTCAGGTGGGCAGCGCTCTTGAAGAGGTGCAGCAGCTGATGCGGGCGGGGAAAATTCCCGTCTCCGCCATTCTGAGCCACATATGGGATTTCCAGGACGCCGAAAAGGCGTTTCGCCAGGTAAAGGCCGGAGAGGTCATAAAGGGTCTTGTCCGGATTTCCCAATAGCCGCAGGGATTCCCTGTGCAGCCGGCCGTTCCGGCCTCTGCCGGGTGACGGATACGGTTCAAGAGAAAGGATGATTTTACAGTGAAACTGCTGTTTTTAGGCACCGGAGCCGCCGACTGGGACGCCTCCCAGGCCCATCTGGGGGACCATACGGCTCTCCAGCGGCGGACCACCTCGGTGCTGGTCAACCAGGACCTGCTCATCGACCCCAACCCCACGGTGCCGGAGGCAATGGCGTCCTTCGGCGCGGATGGAGGGAAAATCCGGAATGTCCTCATTTCCCACAGCCACGGAGATCACTACAGCCCCGACACCCTCCTGTGGCTGGCGGCGGACCACCCGGTCACCGTCTACGGCGACGGCGGCTATCCTCAAAAGCTGCCCCGTCACCCCAATTTGACCTTTGTGCCGGTGGAGCAGGGGCGGGAGTACCTGGCAGGCGGCTACCGGGTGACGGCGCTTCGTTCCACCCACACTGTGGAGGAGAGCGGCGAGCAGACACTCCACTACCTCCTCACCGACGGGGAGAAGAATCTCTTCTACGGCTGCGACGGGGCCTGGATGCTGCCCACCACCTTTGAGGCCATGTCCGCCCGCCGGTATGACTGTATGATTCTGGATGCCACCTTTGGAGATGACGCCCAGCTCTACCGCATACCCGGCGAAAAAAATCTTTTTACCACAACAATACCACCATGCTCCGGATGCTCCGCGCCGCCTTTTTAAACGCCGGATGCGCCGACGAAAGGACGGTGTTTGTGGCCGACCATCTGGCCTGCGCGCCTATTTCCCCGACGGGGAGCGGGCCAGGATGGCCTTCCGGCCCCTGGATCTGCCCGCCTGGGACGGGATGGTTTTGCAGCTGTAGGGAGCCCCCTGAACCCTCGTCCGGCCCTTTTTGGGAAGGGTCACTTTTCCGGCGAAATTTCCAGAACCACCTTTCCCACATTTTCATTGCGGTGAGAATGTCCTGGGCGGTCTCCACCTCTTCCCCGGCAGGACCTTTGTAGAGGGTGGGCAGAATCCTGCCCGCCTCCACCAAAGGCCAGACCTCCTGCCAGCCTGGCCAGAATTTCCACCTTTACCTCCGGCCTTCTGGGCGGAGGGTGCTGCCGATGATACGCAGACCCCGGTGTAGACTTTTCAGATTGACCTGGGTCAGCTGCCTGCCAGGGTGGCAATCATGATCCACCGGCCGCCCCGGTTGAATAGGGGCAGGCAGCGGCCCACATCCCCGCCCCCCCACACAGTCGATGGCCAGGTCCACCGGATGGCCCTGTTCCCCCAGCTCATGAGCGCTGGGCAAGTTCCTCCTGGATGTGACGATCACCCGGTCGGCGTTCAGGCGGATGGCCAGGGCCTTTTGCTCCGAGCGGACTGCGGCGGCCATAGATGCCCCAGGCCTTTGCCATGGGAATGACCACGCTGCCCAGGCCCGGCCGGCCGCATTCATCAGCTGGGTGTCGCCGGACCGGATGCCTCCTCTATAAAGAGATTGAGGTAGGCGGAGGCGCAGGCCTCGGGCAGGGCCGCCGCCCGGGCCATGGTGCAGCCCTTGGGTATCGGCAGAAGCATGTCCTGCCTCACGCTCACATACTGGGCGTATCCGCCGCCCCCAGCAGGGCGCAGACCCGGTCTCCCAGCTTCCAGCGGGACTGGGCCGCTTCGCTGCCCAGTCCCACAACGGTACCGAGACCTCCAGCCCCATCCATTGGGACAGCCCTCCGGCGGGGATAGAGGCCCTCCCGCTGCATCAGGTCCGCACGATTGAGGGCGGCGTACTGGATTTTGACCAGCACCTCATCCGGCTGGACAATTGGATCGGGCACACTCTCCCAGGAGAGCGCACGGTCTGCCTTGACCAAGACAGCTTTCATTCCTTCACCCCGCAACAACTCATAATCGTCCGAAACAGTGCCAGTTCATAGTCGTAGGAATAGGGGTTTTCCGCCTCGCCCCGGACATATTTGGCAAACTCCCGCAGCATGGTGTCATACCGGTCAAAAAACGCCGGAGTCCCACTGCCGGGCACAGTCTCTCCAGGGGCTGGAAGCATCCCCGACAAGGGCGGCACCGACAGTGCGCACAGGCGCTCCTTCCCCGGGCAGGGGCTTTCCAACGGCTTAAGCTCGATGGTTCCCCTGCTGCCACAGACGACCAGCTGACGGCGGGCATATCCGTTGCATTCACAGGCGCAGGTCTTGACAAAGGAGGAACCGTGCGGATACCGGAGAAGGGCAAAGCCATAGTCCTCCGCTGTCACCTCATCGATGCCGGTGGAGAGATTCAAGGGAGTGACCTGATCCGGCATTCCCTGAAAGAGGAGGACAAGATCCACCAGATGGCAGCCCAGATAGTACATCATACCTCCAGGGTACTGGCCCAGCCACTGCCGTTTCTCCGGGGATGACAGACGCTCATCTGGGCTTCCACTGAAAAGATTGTACCCAGTTCTCCCTCCCGTGCCAATTTTAAAGCCTGTTGAAGCAACGGGTTGTAGCGGTACATATATCCCAATTGCAGAGGCCGCTCATGTGCCTTCATGGTCTGTACCAGCTGTGCAAAGCTCTCTGTTCCTGCCGTTCCGGGTTTGTCCAGATGGATCGCGACGCCTTTTGAGCAAATTTCTGGGCAACGGCGGTAGAAAATGCTCTTCGTTTTCCACCGTCACCGCTTCCAGCGTATCCATTTCCAGCAGCTGTTCCACTGTGAAGTGAGGAAGGCGCCGGTAAAGGTCGACGGTCTCCAGATTTCTGATTTTTTCCGGGTTGGGTTCAGCGATGCCGATCAGTTCAAAGACGTCGCTGTTTTTCATAAGACTGTAACAGGTGGGATAAGCGTGATCGTGGCCTGTCCCGATCTGAGCAATTTTGACAGGTTTCATGTGGGCACATCCTTTCCGGTTGCTCTTTTTTATTGTTGTGTGAAAGCACAACAATAAAAACGTCCATAGGGCGGGGAGCGAGGCACCGCCGAGCGTATCTGCCTGACATAAAGTAAAAAATAGGAAGCTATTTTTATTGTAGCTGTCCCCAGTCAAACTGGGTGATAGGGAAAGAGGGGGGATTCCAGCAGCTCCCGGTAGATTGCCGGGGCCTCAAGGGAGAGAGCAGCGGCGTTCCACAAGCTCTTTCCAGCACAGCCGTCCGTTTTGAAGCAGCCGCAGAAGGGCCGCTATGTCGTACCGGTCGGTCCACATCCCCGGAGAGGAGTCCCTCTGGGGCCGCGCCAGGGTGTGGGCGCCGATGAGAGACGCCCGGTCCATGGACCTTGTGATAGTAGTCCACTGTAAAGTTTGAATCACGGGTGCAGCCCAACAGAGCAACCCGCCCCAGAGGGGCCATACAGTCAGAACCTGGTTCAGGGCCTGACCGACACCGGTCACCTCAATGGCGACCTTTGCCCCGCCGCCGGTGAGGGCCCTGACCTGCTGCGCAAAGTCCTCCTCGCTGGGGTCCAGCGCCCAGTCTGCGCCGAATCGAGGGCACGCTGCCGCTGCCTTTCTCACCGGATCCACGGCGATGACCGGCACAGCTCCTGCTGTCCGGAGAAGCTGCACCCAATAAGTCCCAGAATGCCCAGCCCCATCACCACTGCCGGCTCTCCGATTTCCAGCCGGCACTTGAGGGCGGCCAGAGAAAGGCGGCAATAAGCGCCAGGGCGGCCTCGCTCGTGGAGATATTGCCCCTCAATTTTATGGACGTTGTTTTCTCCCAAAAGCAGATATTGGCTTGCTTTTCCCCAGGAGACGGCTACCGGTCTCCCGGGCGCACCGACTGTACGCCTCGCCGGCCGGAGAACGGTGCCGGAGGCGCTGTATCCTACATACCGGGGAAAATGAGCAACCGGATCGCTGCTGGCAATGCTCACATTGGGATTGCCGAACAGATTTGCCCGCTCGGTTCCGCTGCTGACGGTGGAATAGGCGAAGCTGAACCAGAACCTGTCCCTGGCCCGGCTCTTTCACGTTGGATGGGAGCAGCTCCGCCCGTCCGGGAGCGGTAAACACAATCGTCTGGCTGGTCATATCCATCACCTCGTTGTCTTTTTACGGTACGGCATCCTGTCCTCGCTTCCGCTTTTGTCGGCGATGCCGGCCTGTATTTGCGGCCATATATCAGCTTGACAATTTTTCTGCAATAAAGGATACTGTAAAAAGAGATACAATCCTCCAGCAAAACAGAAGGAAACAGGGGATATGACCATGGACAATCTACAATTCTCCCAGAGCTTCCGGTTTTACACTTCAGCTTCAGCCGGTACCACTATACCGATAACCGGGCCGGCGTCACAGATCACTACGGCATTGGCTATATGAGAAACGGCCGTGCCCGTCTGGTATGTGACGCCGGAGAAGTTCAGGTGAAAGAGGGGGATGTGGTTTTTACATACTGCGGCTGCCGCTACCAGTCCTATTGGCAGGGGCTGGAGAGCGAAGAGAGGAACCGGCGGACCGGGGAGAGACCGGAACGGCCTGCAATCTGCTTTGACTCCCTTTGCCTTCCGTTACTTTCCGGACCGAGAGAACCCTATTTCCCCCTGCAGAAGATTCCCACTGGCCCTATTACAGGAGAGGTGACCCGGCTGATTGATTGATGGAAGCGGCTCTGCCGGTGAGCTGCCGGTCGGTGGGACTGCTGTACCAGCTGCTGACCTGCTCCTCCCCATATGCGCTGCGGGCGAAAGGAGCCGGCATACGAAAGGGTGGAGGCGGCAACGGCGTACATTCGCACCCACCGGGACTTTCAGGTGGCACAGCTGGCGCAACTGTGCCACCTGAGCGAATCGGACTCTATGCCGCCTTTCAGGCCGCCGTCGGCCGGACGCCCATTCAAATCAAGCACAAAATCCTGGTGGAAGAGGCCGTTGACCTTCTGACAGCCACCGATCTGTCGGTTGAAGCGGTCAGCAGTTTTCTGGGCTTCAGCTCCACCGCCTATTTTCGGAAAATTCTCCGCAGGGAGACGGGGAAAACGCCCTGAGAAATTCGAAAGGCCGCCCGGCTGTAAAATACTGCGGACATCCGCAAAACAGGCAGGGATGGGAGCAGATATGCTTTCCATCCCCTGCCTGTTTTGCAGAGCAATTCATATATTCATACGAGCGGAAAGGAGACAGAGGTCTGACAAGCCGCTCTTTATCCAAGAGTAAAAGTCACGGGGCTATTTTTTGCCGTCAACGGAAATAATGATTTTGCCGCAGCCTTCGCAGTAAAAGGCCGCAACACTGGCTGGGGCCAGAAGGTAATAGTTTGCCAGGACAACGGCATTTTTACTTTAGACCACCGGGTAACGCCTGCGGAAGATTCTCCTTCCGGCGTCCAGGCAAGCAGGTTATCTGCCTGAATGGTTCCGGACTTCATTTTTCTTTTGCAGTAGGGAGATTCCATGATGCCGCTCCTCCTGTTGCCGGGGTGGTGGACATTGTATACCGCGGGAAGGGTTAAATTTCCTGAATGACCGGCAGAATCATAGGACTGCGCTTGGTGCGGAGAAGAAGAACTCGCTCAGGGCGTCCCGGGTGTGGTTTTTGATGTTGCCCCACTCCTTCATGCCGTTGGCGGTGCACCCTCCACCGCCCGGTAGGCGATGCGCTTGGGCTCGTTCATCATATCCTCTGCCTCCCGGACGTAGACAAAGCCCCGGGAGACGATGTCCGGCCCCACAATGATCTTTCCGGAGACCGAGTCGATGGCAATGACCACGACAATAAGTCCGTCCTCTGCCAGATGCTTGCGGTCCCGGAGAACGACGCTTCCCACGTCGCCCACTCCCAGGCCGTCCACCAGCACTGCGCCGGCGGGAACCTGTCCGGTGATCTTCATGTCCACGCCGTCCAGCTCGATGACCTGGCCGATGTCGCTGATCAGGATGTTCTCCTCCGAATACCCATTCCCAGGGCCAGCCCGGCGTGTTTTTTCCGGTGCTTGTACTGCCGTGAACCGGGATGAAGAACTTGGGACGGGTCAGGGCAATCATCTGCTTGAGCTCGTCCTGGCAGGCGTGTCCCGACACGTGAACCTCATACATCTTTTTCGTAGATGACCTCTGCGCCCAGCCGCATCAGCTGTTGACCACCCGGCCCACCGTCTTTTCGTTGCCGGGGATAGGGGTGGCGGAGATGATAATAAAGTCGTTACGGCTTACCGACACCTTCCGGTGATCGCTCATGGCCATGCGGAACAGAGCGGACATGGGCTCGCCCCTGGCTGCCGGTGGTGCAGATGACCAGCCGCTCGTCGGAGTATTTGCCGATGGCATCGATATCGATGAGCACGCCCCTCGGGAATGTTGAGGTAGCCCAGCCCAGCGCCTTGGAGACCACGTTGACCATACCCGCCCCGACACTGCCACCTTCCGGCCGGTGCGGACGGCACAGTCCAAATCTGCTGAATCCGGTGGATGTTGGAGGCAAAGGTGGCGATAATAATCCGCCGGTTTTTGGCGCTGGCAAAGAGCGTCTCGAAGGAATCGCCCACCTTCCGCTCGCTGAGAGTGCTGCCGGGCCGCTCTGCGTTGGTGGAGTCGGACAGAAGAGCCAGCACTCCCTTTACTTCCCAACTCGCCGAACCGGGCCAGGTTGATAACCTTGCTCTCTATAGGGGTGTAGTCGATTTTAAAGTCGCCGGTCTGAATGACGACGCCGGCAGGGGTGTGGATGGCCATGGCGCAGGCGTCGGGGATGGAGTGGTTGACGTTGATAAATTCCACCGACATGCATCCGAACTTCACCACGTCTCCCGGCGCCACCACGTTGAGCCGGGCGGTGCTGAGAAGACCGTGCTCCTTGAGCATGCCTTCCACCAGTCCCAGGGTCAGGCGGGTGCCGTAGACCGGAATATTCATCAGCTTCAGAAGATAGATGGCGCCGATGTGGTCCTCATGGCCATGAGTCAGCACCAGACCCTGAATTTTGTCCCGAATCCGCTCCAGGTAGGTGAAATCAGGAATGACCAGATCCACTCCCAGCATTTCGTCGTCGGGGAAGGAGAGACCGCAGTCCACCAGAAACATGTCTCCGTTGCAGTCGTACAGGTGATATTTTTGCCGATTTCGTTGAGTCCGCCCAGGGGATGATCCGCACCGGCGTCTTCCGACCGCCCGGAGGCCGTCTTTCCGGGAGCCGGTCTGGAGCTTTTTCCTGCTCCGCCTGTTGGGCGGCGGGGGTCATGGTGAGGTTGGCCGCTGTCGCTGTCACCCCGCTGCCGGAGCGTCTGGAAGAACGCTGGGGCTGAGTGCCGCTTCTCTGCCGGGTGCCGGAGGACTGGCGGCCGCCGGCTGCTGAACGGCGTTCGCTCCGCTCTGACCGCTGCTCTGTCCCTCTGCGGGGGGCGTTTTTGTCCCCCTTCTCCGGGATGCGGTTCCGCCGAAGCCGCCGGCGCGGCGCTCTTGGCTCCGCCGCTTGAGCGGGTTCCTTCTGTCCGCCGGCCTTTTGGGCGGTGCTCTTGGAAGCGGCGCTTCTCTGTCCGCCGCTCCTTCCGCGGGTGGACCCTGGGCTTGGCAGGAGCCGCAGCCTTGTCCGCAGCAGCGGTGTTGGTATTCTTGTTGGGCAGGGACTTGATCCCCACCTGGGACAGCTCTACGACGGATTCAGGCAGAGGCGCTGCCGGGGTGGGCGCGGTGGCAGGTGCCGCCTTTTCAGTAGGCTGCTTTTTGGGCGGGAAGCTGCGTACGCCCTGCCGGAGTACGCCGCCCTTGGAGGGGGCGGGCTTTTCGGAATTGGCTGTGCCAGTTGGATTGGCTATGCCGGTCTTTTTCATCATTGCCACGAAGCTGGTACCTCATCTTTCTCAAAATAGTCTATCTTTTCGTGCGGTATGTAGCGATTGAGTAGTGCCGGGCTTTGCAATCCCGGAGCGGCTGAATGTCTGCAAAGAGTCTGTCCCCTCAACAGGTATAAAAAGGGGGGCAAACGGTATCGGATGGCTGCATACGCAGTGGTACACAGAAAATGCAGACAAAAAGGCCGCAAAAATCCTTCTGGCTGCCTGTAGGGCGACAGAGAGCGCCTGGTTCCGCCCCAGCTCCCGTCAAGCGCGCCGCCCCTGAGGACGGACCCGGCGCCGGCTCTCCCGGGAGAGATCTTCAGTAAAGACCGGTCATCCGGGAGGATGGAGGCGCTCCATACGGTGGGGAGACGCCAGCCGACTCGTGTGGATACGGCTGAGAGGGAAAAAAGACGCCAGACAGACGGCGCTTTTATCCATTTTTTGACAACGGCCCTTGAAAGACGCCAACTTTGCGCCTTTTCTTCCGGAGAGAAGCCCCTTTGCCATATAAAGGCAGAGAGAGCGCTTTTTGCGGCTGCCATTCGCATGCCGCGCCGTTTGACCGCACAGCTCATAGCTATACAGAGAGAGGACATCCGCCAGGGCCGCCTGTGTAAAAGAAACCGGCCTGGTGGGGAATGTCCGGCAGCCCGGAGCGGAATACATTTTGCATTCCATCCTGTCGTTCCAGGTTGCTCCGGCGGCGAAAAGAGGAGATACTTCCGTTCCATGTATCCTTTTCCGTCCGCTGCCCCATGAATAAAAAAAAAGCCATCAGAAAATCCGAACACTACTGTATTATACATTCTAACCAAATTTTTGCCTTCTGTCAAGTGGAGAATGTCAAAAGAAGGCGGCAGGTTTCGCAGCGGCCATCTCTGTCGTTCCGGAGGGAACAATGGGTGGAGCTGCTTTCTGTCTGTATTGTGGCCGGATTGATGGCAAAATACCCGGACGCCGTCATTTTCACACAAGGCTCGCCGGAGAGGAGAAAACGCCTGTTCTTCCTATTACGGCGTTTCATTTTAAATCAAATACAAAAAATATGACAAATTACGCGCAGGAAATTATTGTGCAATTATTAAAAAATATTTATTTAAATTAAAATAATTTTTAAAATATACTATTGACAAAGCGGAAAGAATCTGATATTTTATAGGCAGATGAACGAGATCGGAACAGAACCTTGAAAGTTGGAGGAGCACCCCTTACGCTGCACCTCATGCGTTGTCCTTAAAAATGGAGGGCCCCATTTTTAAAATGCGGGTAGGAATTTTTGAGCTGTCCGGATTGGTAAGTGGAGGGGGACATCCCTGCATAAGCCAACAGCTTGTCTGGGGAGTCAAACCGGGTGAAGTCGCCGACTTCTGCCAGGATCATGGCAGCCATGCGGAACCCCAGCCCAGGGATAGTGGTAATAGGAGAATGAAGCTCATCCATAATGGCTTGGATTTGCTCTTCGATTTCATCGATTTCACGATCCAGTTCACGGATGAGCCGGATGGTGTGCTGCAATTCAAGGGACTTGGCAGGCATCTGAGAGCCAATAGAGTTTTTGGCGGCATTTCGTATTTCAAGAGCCATATCCCGTTTGTAGTGGCCATTGGAGGCGGTTTCGAGCAATGCTTTCAGCCTCGTTAAATGGGTATTGGCAACCTGTTTGGCCCCCGGGAACTCTTCCAGCAGGGCGTAGACAGAAGCAATATGCAGAGAAGGGACGAGTTTTTCCAATTCCGGAAACAGAATGCAGACCAGCCGGGCGATAGAACTTTTCAGTTTGGCACGTTCTTTCACCTTGTCAAAACGGTATCTGGTCAGTGACTTTAGCTCCTCGTTGTGGTATGCTGTATCTGTGTAGGGTTTGAGGCCCGCATCGGATAACAGCATAGTCGCAATCGTTCGTGCATCCACCCTGTCAGTTTTGGTCTTTCTAAGGCTGAGGCTCTTTCGGTAAAGGTTTGTGCGCAAGGGGTTCAGGACATAGGTGGTCAGACCGTTGTCAAGAAGAAACCCGAGCAGATTGTAGCTGTAATGTCCGGTAGCCTCAAGCCCTACTTTTATTTTATCCTGCGGTGCGGTACAATGCCGGATTCGCTGTAAAAGGTAGTGGAACCCGTCCATGGTGTTGGGGATTATGAATGCATCCGCCAGGACTTCGCCCTCGGAACTGACGATAAAGCAATCGTGCTTATCTTTTGAGACATCGATGCCAACAGAAACCACCATAACAAATACCTCCAACGATAAATATGTGATGCTGCATCCACAGTGCACCTTACTTTTGTAGCCTTGTTCCACATAAACCGTCTGGCGGTATTTAACTGATCAACAAAACTGTAAGGGGCTGTGGTTGGAACCTTTCTGGAACCATCTCGTGGTAGGAGGTTGAGACTGTTTTAAAGGACTTGTTTTGAATGGCATTTGGTCATGCTGTTTAGTATGACGGCCTTTGTAGCGTAAGCTGGAGTACAGACGGCGGTGCTCGCTCACGGCAGCTGCGGGATGTTCAGTGCAAGTACCAGTGTATCCAGTCCCATGTATGTCCAAGACGACGGTTTATCTAAATCAATATGCTTTTTACAGAGAGACTGAGACAGTGCCAACATGGGAACATCTGTTACACATCAACATCGACCCCTTCTGATTATGCCCAACTGTCTCCACTTTACGGCCGGAAGTACGTACAGATAAAAATTGATTTTTATAGTTGAACGCGGGCGGGATGGTTTTTATGAAATCATCCCGCCCGTGAAGAAAAAATAGGAGGGACATGTAAATTTTTATAATTGTGCTGTTTATATGTTCCCCAACAAGTATCCTGCTGACGACAGCTATCAAACCGACTGTCAGTACAGTTTATCGAATCAAGGAGGTTTTGCCTCCTGACGGATATTATTTTATGCGCAGTCCAAGAAAATTATATGTTTTTTTGGAGCTGGACGTTCTGTGGAAAAACCCAACTGTGGAGACAAATCAGATGGTTTTTCATGCCAGAGGATATATTTTTTAATGAAATTTATATGTTCCCACAACAAGAAAGCGCTTATGATGAAAAGGCATGAAGGTAAGACTTGGAAAATCCAACGATATTGTATTTTGGACAATCCCTCCCAAAAGCCAGAAATTCTTTTTTTTGAAAAGACACTGGACAGAGAGGATGGAGGAGGAAACGTACGTCTTATTTATGACATGAAAGCTTACGGCAATCGTCTGTATTTTACGACGATAGAGGACAGTGAAACTGCTTTTTATACAATTGATCTTACCAATCCTGCTTCCCAGCTGCGAAAAGTTCCTGGAGAAATTGGGGAAGACGGCACGCAGCCATACTATATAGCCCCGTCTGACGGCGCGCTGCTGTCGGCTATGACCAATGTGGAGAGACGCAAAATCTTTCAGGTATAGAGGCTATCAAGAGTGTAACCCGTACCCTTTTACCGGACGGACTTGACGGCGGCAATCCTCAGGCAATTCTCGTTATCCAGCGGGCCATATACTTCGGATGGACGATACATTTACCACTGGCCCCTGTGGGTTTTGTGGAAAGATGGGAGCATAGACAGACATTCCATCCGTATTTACGATCTGGAGGGAAATCTGTTGGCAGACCATGACGCTGCCGATGCGCCGGATTTTCGGGATTTGTATGTAACGCCCGGTGAACATGTATTTTTGAATGTTCAGGACAACAACAAAGTCTACTACTTTGCCAAATCGGAGATAGAGACGGGAGAAATCCATCCCAAGCTGCTCATCGATTGCAGCCAGTATGAATAAACCTATATAAAAAAGCGAGGCTTCTTTTCAGAAACCCCGCTCTTTTTTATGCCGGTATGTCCGGATTACAGCTTCAGTCCCAGCTTGATGCCCATGGCCTCCTTTTTGACCTCCCGGGCAGTCTCGCTGCCGATGTCCGCAGCCTTTTGGTGCCGGCGGCGATAATATCCCGGACCTCGTCCATGTGGGACTCATAGTAGGCCCGCTTCTCCCGGAAGGGGTCCAACAGGTCGTTTAAGACGGTGACCAGCTTCTTTTTGCAGGCCACACAGCCGATTTCTCCCTTTTGCACAGCTCACAGATGTTGCCGCTCTCCTCTTTGTTGAAGACAGTGTGATATTTGTAGACGTTGCAGATGTCCGGGTGACCAGGGTCCTTGGCGGTGATGCGGGCCGGATCGGTGACGGCGGAGCGAACCTTCTGGCTCACCTCGTCGGAGGTGGAGGACAGATAGATGGCGTTGCCCAGGCTTTTTGCCCATTTTGGCGTTGCCGTCCAGCCCTGCCAGCCGGGGACAGCTGGAGAGCATGGCGTTGGGCTCCACCAGCACCGGCTTGTACAGGTCGTTGAAGCGCCGGACAATCTTGCGGCTCAGCTCGATGTGAGGAATCTGATCCTCGCCCACCGGCACCAGATCGGCCTTACAGAAGGTGATGTCGGCGGTCTGGCTCACAGGATAGCCCAAAAATCCGTAGGTCAGGTCGTCATAGCCGTAGTTTTTGGCCTCGGTCTTGATGGTGGGGTTGTGGCGCAGAGTGTTGACGCTGACCAGCATGGAGTAAAATACCGTCAGCTCGGCAATGGCGGGGACGTGGGACTGGAGCAGCATGGTAATTTTGTTGGGGTCCAGTCCCACCGACAGGTTGTCGATGGCCACGTCGTAGATGCTGCTGCCGATGAGGGCCGGGTTTTCAAAGTGCGTGGTCAGAGCCTGAACGTCGGCCAGAAGGATAAAGGTGTCATACTGGTCCTGGAGCCTGACCCGGCTCTGCAGGCTGCCCACATAGTGACCAATGTGGAGCTTTCCGGTGGTGCGGTCTCCGGTGAGAATGCGTTTTTTGGTTTCCATAGTCGTTCTCCTCTTTCTCCATACGCAAAAAATCAAAACAATCTGTCATTCAAGGAATTCTGCCCCGTCCGGAGACGGAACAGCGGGAAAGAAAAAGCCCGCCCCAAACGGGACAGGCATAAATCCTGCTGTGCCACCCAACACGTCTTGCAGCCGCGGCCTTTGCGGACGCGGCGCCACCGGATAACGGCCGGATTCCGTCGGCGCCTACTGGGAGGAAAGCGTTCCTCCGTTGGGGCCGCCTCGCAGGTCCATTCCCCGGGACACGTCCGCCGCGCTTTCACCTTCCGCGGCTCTCTGGGAGACGTGACTCCACAGCTACTTACTCCTGCTCATCGGTTTATACAGTGCTCTGCTCCAATTATACGGTTGTCCGCGGATTTTGTCAACAGCCGCGGCGGAGCGGTTGCCAAAAAGCCGGAAAAGGTATACTGGTAGCATTGTCACCGGCCGTAAAACTGAGATGCCGGCATGGGCGAGAACAGAGAAAGGAATGGATACGACTTTGGAGAAAGCAATGAAGCAGGTGGAAATTTTCACCGACGGCGCCTGCTTCCGGCAACCCCGGACCGGGAGGCTACGGGGTGATTTTGCGCTACAATGGCGCAGTCAGAGAGTTGTCCGGAGGAGAGGCGGTCACCACCAACAACCGTATGGAGCTGATGGGGGCCATTTCCGGCCTATCCGCCCTCAAGGAGCCGTGCAGCGTGACCCTCTACTCCGACTCCAAATACCTGGTGGACGCCATCCAGAAGCGGTGGGTCTACGGCTGGCGGAGCCGGGATGGATGAAGTCCAACAGAGAGCCGGCCCCTCAACGTGGACCTGTGGCAGCAGCTGCTGCCACTGCTGGAGCGGCACAAGGTGGAGCTGGTGGGGTCAAGGGCCATGCAGGCCATCCGAGAACGAGCGGTGCGACCAGCTTGCCGTGGCGGCCGCCAATGCGGCCAGACCGTAAAGATGAGAACCGTCACAAGGCCAAGTCTGTAACGGGATTGATTGCCCCAGTCTACAGACCGATGCAATCAACTAGAGAAAAGAGGCATTTATATGGATAAGGAACGCTTTTTGTCCTCTCCCGCCGCCGTCGCCACCTTTCAGGAGGGGGAGACGGCGCATCGCCCTCGCCGACCAGGAAACCAATGGGGTATGGGTCCACGATCTGGAAAAGGGGGCTGTGACGAGCCCTCCCTTGTCTGGTCCTTTCAGGCTCCCTGGCCGGAGATTTTTCAGGATATCCGGCTGCGTCGGGGTCCCAACGGACGGGAGCTGCTGGCCGCCTGTTCCAACGGCTTTGCCCGCATGATAGATGTGGCCGGAAGGTTCCTTATCTGGGAAAGCGATGACCTGGCGGTCAATCCCCACGCCATTGAGCTGCTTCCAACGGAATCCTGGCCGTCGGCTGCAGTACGGGCGGTCAGGTCTGCTTTTTGACCTGAATTCCCCTGAGCCGGAGCGGTCCGGAGCCGCCCATCCCCTTGTCAGCGCCCACGGACTGGTGTACGATGAGGAAAGGGACAGGCTGTGGGCGCTGGGAAAATCTGAGCTGCACCGGTTGGAGGTCTCTCCCGACGGCGCCGGCGGCATCCGGCTGACCTTTGGAGGCGGTCTACATGCTGCCGTCGCCGGGGGACACGACCTGTGGCCGGTGCCGGGCAGCGGAAAAAGGCGGTTGTGGGTGACCAATCACGGGGGCGTCTTTCAGTTTTCTACGGCGGACGGAACCTTTTCCAGCCAGTATCCCGGCGCAGAAGCCGTTTCCTGCAGCAACACCAAGGCCATCGGCAGCTTTCCCGACGGCACAGTTGTATCCATGGTGCCGGACGGGGATATTTCAGCTGGACTGCCGCCTCCTTCCGTATTTTTTCCCCAACGGGGCATCCTATGACCGGAGGGAGCTGTCCATCCCCGGCCGGGCCAGCTACAAGGTGCGGATCTGGTCGCCCGATTACCGGTAGAAGACGGTGGCCTGCCTTGGAAAATTATCCCGCCTATTCTTTTAAATTTTGGCAATTTTTGCTGGAAATCAAATTTTTTGCTGTAGGGTATTGCAATTCCTAGTAAGTTGGTATACTATAGAGTTGTAGGGAAATCCTACATAAGAGCCAACGTATTTTTGGTAAAATCCAGCCATCCGGCGGCTTTATCATGACAATATCCTGTAAATCCCATAGGAGTTTGGTCCAATCTCTCCAGACAGTCCTGATCCTCATGGACAGGGCGGCCCCAAACGATGAGAATCTACAGCGAAGGAAAGGCGCGAAAGTATATGGAAGAGAAACGTTTTGTCTATGCAGATCATTCGGCCACGACCCGGGTGTCCGACCCGGTGCTGGAGGCCATGCTCCCTACTTAAAAGGAGGGGATACGGCAATCCTCCAGCATCTACTCCAAGGGCCGGAGGCCAAGGTCGCTGTGGAAAAGGCCCGCCCAGGTAGCTGCTGGCCTGGGAGCGGAGCCGGCTGAGATTTTCTTCCGCCGGCGGCTCAGAGAGCGACAACTGGGCGCTGAAGGGAATTGCCCAGGCCCTGGGGGCAGGAAAAAAGAGAAGAAGCACATTGTCACCACTGTCTTTGAGCACCACGCCATCCTTCACACCGCCCGGGGGCTGGAAAAGCAGGGATACCAGGTCACCTATCTCCCGGTCAGCGACAAGGGACTGGTGGGCCCCCGGCAGGTGAAGGCGGCCATCCGTCCCGACACCGCCCTGGTGTCGGTGATGTACGCCAACAATGAGATCGGCACCATCCAGCCCATTCCTGAGATTGCCGCCGTCTGTAAAGAGGCGGGGGTCCTGTTTCACACGGACGCGGTCCAGGCGGTGGGACAGCTGGCCATCGACGTCAAGGCCCAGCAGATTGACCTTTTGAGCCTGTCCGGCCACAAGCTCCACGCCCCCGCGGGAGTGGGCGCTTTGTATGTCCGCAAGGGAATTATGCTTCCCAACCTTATTGACGGCGGCGGACAGGAGCGGGGGCAAGCGGGCTCGGCACTGAGAACGTGGCTCCATCGTCGGCCTGGGAAAGGCCATGGAGATTGCCTGCTCCACCATTGCCGAGAGAGCGGCCAGGCTGATTCCCATGCGGGAGAAGCTCATTGAAGAGATTTCCAAATGGACCGGGTCCATCTCAACGGCGACCGGGAGAAGCGTCTGCCCGGCAGCGTCAACTTCTCCTTTGAGGGGGTGGAGGGAGAGTCCCTGCTGCTTATGCTGGATATGAAGGGCACGCAGCCTCCTCCGGCTCGGCCTGCACCTCCGGCTCTCTCGACCCCAGCCATGTGCTGCTTGCCATCGGCCTGCCCCACGCCATTGCCCACGGCTCCCTGCGGCTCTCCCTGGGCGACGACAACGCCCCCGAGGACGTGGACTATATTCCTGGAGGTGCTTCCCGGCATCATCCAGCGGTGATGAGGTCCATGTCTCCCCCAGTGGGAGCGAATCCAGAAGGGTGAATAATATTCCAATTTGTATAGATGACAAAAAGAATACGGGAGGTTATATAGATGCCTGAACTCTGAAAAGGTCATGGACCACTTCTCCAATCCCCGGAATGGGGGAAATTCCGACGCCAACGGCGTGGGGGAGGTGGGCAACGCCAAGTGCGGCGACATCATGAAGATGTACCTCAAAAATTCAAAAACGGCGTCATCGAGGACGTGAAATTCAAAACCTTCGGCTGCGGGGCGGCCATTGCCACCAGCTCCATGGCCACCGAAATGATCAAGGGCAAGTCCATTGAGGATGCCCTCAAGCTCACCAACAGCGCTGTCATGGGAGGCGTTGGACGGTCTGCCGCCGGTGAAGATTCACTGCTCGGTTCTGGCTGAGCAGGCGGTCAAATCCGCCATCAGCGACTACTACACCTGTCAGGGCATCGACCCCACCCCCCTTTGTCGGGGAGCTGCCTCCTCCTGCGAGGCCTGCGGCCTGGAGCACTGATCCGCTTTTTGCGCCTGCTGTCAGGCCGGTCCGGAAGGTCCGGCGGCAGGGGACGACAACCGAAAAGCCCTGCTCTGGGCCGCCGGCTGCGCCTGAAAAGGGGCCGGGACCGGAGCCTTTGTTTTGCCCTCCCACGAGAGGAAAGGGTGAAAATCTGCAAATAAAGTATTGTTTGTATTTGTGGGGAATATATGATAAAATGTATCTATCTCTCATATTGACAAATACGGCGGCGCCGGGTTCCGCTTTTTCAGCGCCGTCTTTTGTGGCGGTCTGACAGGATACGGAAAATACCAGCCAACACACCATGCCGGAACAAGATTGGAGATGATAGCCCCAGATGAAAAAAAACATATGGCTCTTTAAGCCCATCGTGATTCTCCTCATGGCGCTGTGCCTGCTGCTGACGGTGCCCGTCTATTTTACAACCCCATCCTCTTTTATGGGGAGCTGGCGGTGATCCTGCTGGTGGTCGCCGTGGTTCTCGTTAAATTCCGCACCATTCAGCGGGATATTCACAGCTTTTTACAGGGCCTGGGCCGGATGCTCACCACCACCCAGCAGGAGTCCTCACCCAGTTTCCTGTTCCGGTGGCGGTGGTGGACAAAAATCACGAGATATTGTGGTATAACGAGCTGTTTAAGGAAAATGTGCTGGAGCGGAGGACCTGTTCGGCTGTCCCATCCGTCAGCTTCTACCCCAGTTCAGCATGGAGAACGCCCCTCAGACCCGGAGGCATCACCGGCGAGTACCGCAACCGGTTTTTCCAGGTCTACGCCGCTGCCTCCCGGGAGCACGAGGAGGAGATGTACGTCCTCTACTTCCTGACCAGACCGACAGCCATCGGGCTGTGATTGAATACCAGGAGACCCGCCCGTCGGTAGTCATCCTGCTCATCGACAACTACGACGAGGTAATGCGGGGCGTCAAGGAGAGCGAAAAGGCCCAGGTGCTGGGGGCTATCGAGACCATTTTGGAGCGGTTTGTCACCGAAAACAAGTGCCTGCTTCGAAAGATGGACTCCCGGGACAAGTTTCTGGCCGTCATTGAGGAGCGGTATATGCGCCAGCTCACCGAAAACCGGTTTAAGATACTGGATGAGATGCGCTCCATTGCCACCGGCGACCGGACGCCCATCACCTTCTCCATCGGCGTGGGCGCGGGGCGCCCCGACCTGGTGGAGTCGGAGCGGATGGCCAGCCAGGCGCTGGAGATGGCTCTGGGCCGGGCGGTGACCAGGCCGCCATCAAAACCGCCGCCGGCTTTGAATTTTACGGTGGCCTGTCCAAGGGCATCGAAAAGCGGACCAAGGTCAAGACTCGTGTCATTGCCGCCGCCCTGTCCGACCTGGATTGAAAACGCCGACAACGTCCTGATTATGGGACACCGCGGGCGGACCTGGATTGCCTGGGCTCTGCCGTGGCCTGGTCAAGGCGGTGCGCTCCCTGCACAAGTCCGCCTATGTGGCGCTGCAGAAAAACCGCAATCTGGCGGCTCCCCTCTACAACCGCCTTGCCCACAACGGCATGGAGGACTACTTTCTGGAGCCGGAGACCGCCATGGGGTTGGTGACGCGGCGGACGCTGCTCATTGTGGTGGACACCCACAATCCCACCTTCCTGGAGTCGCCGGAGCTGTATGCCGCCTGTAAGCATGTGGTGGTCATCGACCACCACCGGAAGATGGTTGGGCACATTGACAACGCCATGATCTTTTTTCCACGAGCCCTACGCCTCCTCCGCCTCTGAGATGGTCACTGAGCTGGTGCAGTACCTGGGAGAGGGCTGCCGCCCCGACGGTTTGAGGCGGAGGGCCTGCTGGCCGGCATTATGCTGGACACCAAGGACTTTGTCCTGCGCACCGGCGTGCGCACCTTTCGAGGCCGCCGCCTATCTGCGCAGAATGGGGGCGGACACGGTAGAGGTGAAAAAGCTGTTCTACAACAGCCTGGAGTCCTATCAGCAGAAGGCCCGGCTCATTGCCTCGGCCATTATCTATAAGCGCTGCGCCATCGCCGCCGAGACCGAACCGGGGCTCAGCCCCACCGATCTGCGGATCGTGGCCTCCCAGGCGGCGGATGAGCTTTTGAATATTGTGTCGGTGGACGCCTCCCTTTGTCCTCTATCCCGACGGCAGCGGGGGGCCTTCTCCGCCCGGTCTATGGGAGCGGTCAACGTCCAGCTGGTTATGGAGCGGCTGGGCGGCGGCGGACATCTGACCATGGCGGGGGCGCAGCTTCAGAATGTCTCCATGGAGGAGGCCAAAACAGGCTGTATGAGGCCCTGACTGGTATGAGCAGAACCAGCGCAATTCCTAGCAAACGGCAATCCGACGCTTCGTTCCCCCTGTGAGGACGAATTTTGACAGAGATTGGGAAAGGATGGAATACAACAGATGAAAGTGATCTTAAACAGGATGTACAGGGTTCCGGCAAAAGGGACAGCTGGTGAGGTTTCGACGGCTACGCCCGCAATTTCTGCTGAAAAAGGATGGCTGTGGAAGCCACCGCCCAGGCCATGAACGAGCTGAAAACCGGGAGAACGCAGAGAAGCACCGCATTGAGGTGGAAAAGCAGAATGCACAGGAGATTGCCGCCAAAGCTGGAGGGCAAGACCGTCGCTACCGCCAAGGCGGGCGCAGGCGGCAAGCTCTTCGGCTCGGTCACCGGCAAGGAGATTGCCGAGGCCATCGGCGTCCAGTTCGGCGTGGAAGTGGAAAAAGCGCAAGCTAGTGATGGATGCGGATATCAAGACCTTCGGCACCTTCCCGGTGGAGCTCAAGCTCAACTACGGCATCGGCGCCAAGCTCTATGTGGCGGTGGCGGAAGAGGCATAAGAGAGGCGTAAAACCAGTCAACTGGACAAATTTTAGCGGCGAGGGGGGATTTCCATGGCGGAGCAGCAGACCGACCTTGAGCTTTGGGACGGTGAACATGCCCTTACAATCTGAGGCGGAGCAGTCGGTGCTGGGCGCAGTGCTGGTGGAGCCCCTCCTGTATCAGCCGGGTGCTGGAAATTCTGCGCCCCTGAGGCTTTCTACCGGCCCCAGCACCAGGAGATATACACCGTCATGACCCAGATAAAGTTCACCACCGGCCAGACGATGGACTTTGTCACCGTCCTGACCAGGTAAAGGCGGACAGGGTATTCCTCCGACCAGGAGGGCCAAGGCCTACTTCGCCCAGCTGATGCAGATTGTCCCGTCGGTGTCCAACATCGAGGCCTATGCCAAAATCGTTCAGGAGAAGTACTACATCCGCTCCTCATCTCCACCGCAGGGGAGATCATTGAAAACTCCCAGGACGGCCAGAACGACGCCCAGCTTCTGCTGGACTCGGCGGAGCAGAAAATCTACGAAATCCGCCAGGGGGCGGAGCAGCCAGGAATGGTCCCCATCAGCGAGATCATCTGGGGAGACCTACGACCATCTGCAAAGATCAGCGGCCAGGACCGGACCCAGTTTGCCGGCCTGTCCACCGGCTTCACCGGACTGGATCAGATCACCACCGGCCTCAACAAAGTCGGACCTGTTGCTGGTGGCGGGACGCCCCGGCATGGGTAAGACCGCCTTTATGATGAACATCGCCTGCCATGTGGCCATGAAGCAGCGGCAGAAGGTGGCGGTCTTCAACCTGAGATGAGCCGGGAGCAGCTGGTCACCCGTCTGCTCTCCTCCGAGGCGTCGGTGGGGAGCAGGCTGCACCGGCGAAATCCGGGACGACGAGTGGAAAGCGGCTGGCCGAGTCGGCCCAGATGCTGCCCGGTCCCCCATGTACTTTGGACGACAACCCCGAGCATCACCGTTCCGAGATGAAGGCCAAGCTCGGCGAATCCGGGACCTGGGTCTGGGGTCATCGACTACCTTCAGCTGATGAACTCCGGACGGCGGATTGACAACCGCGTCCAGGAGGTCTCGGAGATCACCCGTTCCCTCAAGATTAGGCCAAGGAGCTCAACGTGCCGGTGATTCTCGGCTCTCCAGCCTCCCGGGGCCCGGACCAGCGGCTCAACGACCACCGGCCGGTGCTTCGTCGGACCTGCGTGAATCCGGCTCCATCGAGCAGGACGCGGACCTGGTCCTCTTTTTTTGTACCGGGACGCCTACTACAACAAGGAGTCGGACGAGCACAACATCGCCGAGTGCATTGTGGGAAAGAACCGTCACGGCGAGACCGATACGGTCAAGCTGTCCTGGGACGGCTGTTCACCCGGGTTTGGAAATCTGGAGCTGTTTAAAGAGGAGACCACGCGGTCGGAACAGGCAGGAGAAGATGACCGAGGATTTGTTTGTAAAAAGGGCTGAGACTGTCCAGCGGTACCATATGCTTCATCAGGGAGACCGGGTGGTCGCCGGGGGTGTCCGGCGGCGCGGATTCGGTCGCCCTCCTTTGCTTTTGTGCGCCCTGAGAGAGCAGGGTGGGACCTTTCTGTGGAGGTCTGCCACATCAACCACTGCCTGCGGGGGGCGGAGAGCGACGGGGGATGAGGCGTTCGTCCGGCAGCTGTCGCCGGAAGGAAATTCCCTTTCACCTGCTCCGGGTGGATGCGGCCCGGGCCTCCAGAGAGAGGGCCGCTCCCCTGAGGAGGGGGAGCCGGGAGCTGCGCTACCGCTTTTTTTGCCCGGACAGCCGCTCCGGCGAGGGAGGTCCGCCCGCAAAATTGCCACCGCCCACACCCTCACCGACTCGATGGAGACGGTCTTTTTCCATCTGGCCCGGGAACCGGCCTGGGAGGACTGTGCGGCATTCCGCCCAGGAGGCAGATTCCCGCCGGCGGGCATAGTATGGAGGGCGCTCCCTCGGGGATGCCCAGAAGCTGAGATTGTCCGGCCGCTGGTCTTCTGTTCCCGGAGATGGTGGAGCGCTACCTGGAAGGGCTGGGCCAGCCCTTCCGTACCGACAGCACCAATCTCTCCGACGACTACGCCCGCAACCGGATCCGCCACCAGGTTCTTCCCCCCATGTACCAGGTCCACCCGGGATTTGACCGCTCCTTTGCCGGTATGGCGGAGCTCAACCGGCAGGAAAAACGACTACCTCAACGGACTGGCCAGGGCGCTGCTCACCCAGGCCGGATATGTCAGGGAACATCCCTCAAAGGGTGCAGCGCCCAGGTCCTTGCCCAGGGGGGAGCCGGTGCTCCGCCGCCGGGCAGCGCTGCTGCTGCTGGGAGACTGGGGCCTTCCCCCAGGAGCGCCGCTGGGTGGAGGCCATCCTGGCAGGGCTGGAACGGGGAGGGCGGGGCTGAGGTCCGCAAGGGCTGCCTTGTCCGCATTAACGGCGGACGGCTCTGGCTGGATACAGCACCCCTCCCTTTCCCCAGAGGAAGGGAGGACCTGGAGCGCTGGAACTGCCTCTACAGCCGGGAGAATACCAGGTTTTTTCCAGGATGCCGGGTGAAAATTCAGCGTATCGACGGGGAATCCTTGAAAAATTTAAAAAAATTTCATGGGTATCTATTAAAAATGCGATAGATTGTGATATGATAGATCATACCGCTATACTGCGGCTGCGGCGTCCGGGAGACCGATTTCCCTTTGTGGACCGCAGCGGCCAGCGGGACAGGCAGCAAGAGCCTGAAAAGCTCTTGAATGAGCGACGGATTCCGGCGGAGAGCAGGGGAAGGCTTCCCCTTGGGCCGCCGGACAGGATGTCCTGTGGATGGACGGGGTGGATTTCAGACGGGAGAGCGCCGTCACCGGTTCCACCAAGGCGGCGTGGCTCTGAGGTGCAGCAGACTGGGCCGGAGACGCCGGCGTGAGCTGTGCGGCATGTGTTTCGATAAAATTTGGGAT
>VOFB01004020.1_pt1 | contig 28431 bp, 39 predicted proteins | sample 5384141 | NCBI WGS metagenome assembly VOFB01 (sample SAMN12384721, study PRJNA508395) | human gut metagenome | isolation source: healthy gut A | host: Homo sapiens | reverse complement strand
TGTCTCCCGCCAGTACAACCTAATTCGGGATAAGCGGCAAGGGCAGCTTGCATGTGTCCCGGAAGATCGATTTCGGGAATAACTGTGATATAACGTTCGGCAGCATAAGCTACTATTTCTTTCGCCTGTTCCTGGGTATAGAAGCCACCGTAAGGTTTGCCGTCGTATTCACCGGAGTTACGTCCGATGACTGTTTCTGTCCTCTTGGAACCGATTTCTGTCAGCTTCGGATATTTCTTGATTTCCAGACGCCAGCCCTGGTCTTCGGTAATATGCCAGTGAAAACGGTTCATATTGTGCAAAGCCATCATATCGATATAAGTTTTCACTTCATCTACTGTAAAGAAATGACGACTCGTATCGAAATGTGCGCCACGATAAGCGAAACGGGGAGCATCCTTTATCTCTACTGCAGGCAAAGCAATCTCCGCACCTATTGCGACAGGCAATGACTTACGCAATGATTGAATTCCGTAAAATACTCCGGCCTCTGTAGGAGCAGTGATTGTAATTCCGTCACCGGTAACTTTCAATTGGTAAGATTCCGGATTTTCGGATTCTGTCCCAAGTGCCAATACAATTGCATTCTCTCCTTCTGTTCCGGCTTCGATAACAAAATCTTTTCCGGTAGCTGTTTTCAAGTAGTCTGCCAGAAATTTCGCGTTACGTTGCATATTCTCATTACCTTCCGGATAGAGAATTTTCACACTGCTCTTGAGGATGAAGGGACTTCCCGAGCTGTTACAATTTCTTGTGGCATGGGGATGATCTGGTAGTTGGCTTCTTGCTGAGCCGATTGACAAGAGGCAAAAAGCCCTGCTACCGCCAGACATCCGGTTAATTTAAAGAGTTGCTTCATAAACTAAAAAATTAAGTGTTAAGTTATTAATAGATTAATTATAAGTTTCACGAATATGTTTGATTGTCAAAGGCAGCTCCTCTCCTTTCTTTATTTGGGGAGAAGTGATGACGACCGTTTTACGTTCTCCGGGCAGAAGATCGAAAAAGTTGTCACTAAAACGGGCACCCTGTAATGGTACTTCGATAAAGACGTCTTTTGCCAAAACAGGAGAAAGAAGTGTCAGTTCGCATTCGCCATCTGTCTGCTTCATTTTATAGGAAATAGTCGTTTCGGGCAAAAGTAGGTCTTTGGTCTTTGCAAAGAAATAAACCGTTTCATCTACCACATGTCCGGATTTGTCTTTCAAGGTAAGCAGCATGAAGCAGTGGAGGAGTTCTTCCGAAAGCGGGCGTTTTGTCGAAGACAGTAAGGCGTCAAGTTTTGTCCGATATACACATTGAGAGGTATTTGCAGGAACCGACAAAGATTTCAAGAGCATCGGTTTACTGATCTTTTTTCCCTCAAAGTCTATGACTTTCATTTCTAATGTCATTTTCTCCAACGTATCAAGGCGATCGGAAAGAAGGTAGACACATAAGCTGTCATTCCGCTGAATAGGGTTGATATGAATAGGAGCAAAAGCACGTTTCGCCTGATAATGCAAAGCTTTCCAGTTACCATAATAGTCGATACTCGACCATGAAACGACGGGCCAGCTATCGTTCAACTGCCAGTATAGAGTACCCATGCAATAAGGACGGTTACGACGGTGAGCTTCCAAGCCATGACGCATTCCCTGGCCTTGCAAAACCAGTCCGACGTATACAAAGTCCTCAAATTTCTCAGGTACGATATAGTCACGTTCCATGTAAGTACGGATCAAAGCATTGCCAATACTACTCTTTTGGTGGGCATTCATCACTTCCGATTCGATTTGATAATCTCCAGGAGCTGCGAATGTAGCAATAGTTTTCATCTCAGGGAAGGATTGGAAACCAAATTCGCTCATGAAACGTGGCAAGTCGGTATCCAATGATTCAAAAGGTTTCTGTCCGTACCAAACACCCCAATTATGGCTATCGCCTATTCCCCATGATTCGGGACGTCCCCAGTTGGCTAGATAAGGGGAGCTATGGATATAAAAGCGGTCAGCATCGAGTTCTTTCACCTTGGCGGGAAGTAGTTCACGGAAGAGTTTGTCGTAACCGGACATCATTTCCTGATAGATTTCCGGAGTGTATTTTTTCTGATACCCCCAATATTTCAAGGCTTCCAATATCTCATTGTTGCCACACCACATAGCCAGCGAAGGGTGGTTGCGAAGACGGCGGATGTTGTAGCAAGCTTCCTCCTCTACCCGCTTCAAGAATGTAGGGTCAGACGGATAAGGGGTACAAGCGAACATAAAGTCCTGCCAAACCAAGATGCCGTTTTCATCCGCCAAATCATAGAAACGATCGTCTTCATACGTTCCTCCACCCCATATACGGACTACATTCATGTTGGCCTCTTTGATATCACGGAACAATGTCTGATAGCGTTCGGTAGTCACAGAGGGCAATAGAGCGTCCTGTGGTATATAGTTGGCACCTTTGGCGAACATAGGAATGCCATTCACTTCAAAATAGAAAGATTCTCCGTCCGCATCTTTCTCGTTCACCAACCGGACGGTACGTAAACCGATACGGTGGGATTGCTCGGCTACCACTTTACCGTCAAAGACAACTTGAGCAGAGAAATCATACAAAGCCGGTTTGCCCCAACCATTCGGCATCCAGCGTACCGGAGACAGGACTTCGGAAGGGATATGGATAGAGTTGAGTCCGGGTTGCAAAGTGACAGAACGGCTAATTACAGTTTCTTCTCCTTTTTCAAATGAATAATTAATCCGTATTTCTGCTTGAATCGATTGAGGAAGTATATTGTTTATTTCCAGTTCATTAGATAGTTCGGCAGAGTGTTCTGTCAGCGACAGTTGCTTGATATGATAATCATTAATGGAAGCGGCGTCATAAAAACGGATTTTTACCGGACGCCAAATACCACTAGTTACCATACGGATTCCCCAATCCCAACCGTAACTGTAAGGAGCTTTACGGGAGAACACACTCAGATGTTTCTCATGGTGGTCATTATCCGCCGGATAGTTGAATCCGTTGGAGGCATATTGAGGAAGAGTTTGCCGGATAGGTGAATGGAAATATATATGGAGTAAGTTTTCCCCTAGACGAAGTTGTGGCTTTACAGGTAACGAATAACCGACAAACATATTATCGGACTTTAACAGTAAGGAACCGTTGAGATAAACATCTGCATAGGTATCAAGACCTTCAAAGATGAGCTGGGCATCATCCCGCTCCAATTGTTCCATTGTAACGGTAAAAGAAGTGCGGTATTCCCAATCTTCGTTTTCCACCCATTGAATCTTCTGTTCATTCATTCCATAAAAAGGAGAAGGAAGTAATTTGTGGTGAATAAGGTCCTGATGTACTGTACCGGGCACTTCTGCCGTTCGCCATAGTTCTGTTCCTGCTTGAGAAAATTCCCAGCCTGTGTGTAGAAGTACAACTTCTGAATTGTCATTACTCTGTGCATACGCCATGCTGCAACAACATAGTAGTCCGCATGCTATCTGAGCCTTTTTTCCTGTCAAATTCAATATCATAGTGGGGGTATTAGATATAGTCCAGTCTTTTAAAATGGCGGGAAACTGATATTCCAAACTAGCTCTATCTGCCCAGGCTTCTGTAGGTGATCCTCCAACGGCATTGCAAATCAATCCAACCGGAACATTCAGACTATCTCTTAGCATCTTACCAAAATAGTATGCAATTGCCGAGAAATCAGAAGCTGTCGCCGGGTACAATTTTTCCATTCCGTATCCTTATAATATTGGAGATGATTCAACGAATCAAGTACGTTCGCCTCCCATTCGACGGCATTTGTGCGCCAACGTGCTTTCATATCATACAAACGAAGTTGCTGATCTACGGCACGTGGAATATCGGCTCGGGCAGTCGAAGCCTGTTTCAGCATAAACTCCATATTTGACTGACCGGAACAAAGCCAGACTTCACCCGCTAACACATTTTGATATTGAAAACCCGTCTCATCCGTTGAGATCTTTAGGTATAAGGACCACCCGCCTTTAAAGGAGGCAGCGTTACCGACCATTTCCATTCAGACCTGCTTTTTGTTTTCATTTGCCGGTCGGCTATGCTTACAGTAACCCGGTCCCCGGCATTGGCAATTCCTTGAACCGTCAACGGAACATCCCGTTGCAATACCATATTGTCTGTATAAAGCAAGGACATTTTCAGTCCGCCATAATCTCCGGTAATGGCGGAATATACGGTTTGAGCCATAATAAACGCTCCTTCGGGATCAGGGTGTACGGCGTCCGTCAATATGAAAGGTATGGATACAACAGCTCATGAAAGTCGATCAACTGTACTCCGGTATAGCGTGCCACATTCTCAATAGCCAATTGTATTTCTCCATGCCAGTCACGTGTCCCTGACAGGAAACGAGGATGCCGATCGGCAATAGGCGTAAGTCTGGCAATCATAATCCGGACTTTAGAATTAGCCGCCCGAAAAGAATCGGTCAATTCAATGTAATCTTTCACAAAGAAATCACGATAATCGGGCCAATCACGGGGATCTGTATCATTGATGCCCAAATGAATAACCACAATATCTCCGCCAAAGTCGATCGCTCTGCGATACTCATCTTGCTGCATATAAGGCCGGTGCCCTTTATTCAACAAGGTAGCACCCGATTTGCCGAAGTTTTCGACTTGATAAGACTCTCCCAACATCTTCTGTAATTGCGCCGGATACGATTGTGTAGTCGGTCGGGCAATCCATAACCATAGGTGATACTATTCCCCGATGCAGGCAACTTTAATACGATTTTCCTGTGCACTCGCTGCTGTAATAAACAAGATGGAAACAACAATCAATAATACATTTTCATCATATAAAGTCAATTACATTTTCTTTTCCGGAGAATAGATCAGCCCTTCTACGGCCTTATCGCCGCCAGGAGTCACAAATACTGCAGTAAACATCCATTTAACCAATCGTACTTCATTCGTTGAGAATTTGCCGACAGGCAGTTTCAGCAATACCTTATTCCAGCCTTTATGCAAATGAACCCGTAGTGGCGGACGTGCCACACAATTCTCATTACCTAAGGCTGTTTCCGAGCTTTCACGGATGAGTAGCAGACCATACCGGGGCAGTATTTCCTGATCATTTACCCAGATACGGCTTTCTTTATAATCCCACTTTCCGGCAATGGCGGCAGGTCATTCTCTGAACGTCCATAATTCTGAAATTCAGCCCATAAGCCTACTTCCTGTGTTTTAGAAGAATAGACATACGTGTAAGCATAAGCAGTATGATTCTCCTGTGGATCTTTGTAAAAAAGCCGGCAATTTTACCCCATACGTGCCGAAGATAGATACCGGCTCCTATGGCAGAACGCACTCCATATTGCTTCCCTTCATAGGTATATGAATCTTTCAGCTCTTCTTCCGGTGGAAAAACTTTAGTCAGATCCCCTCATTCGGAAAAGCATCTGTAATGTTCCATTTTACATGAGTCTGTTTGACATGAAGCAAATGGATACCCTTTAAAACAGATGCTCTTTATACCATAACATACGACTCGAGTCCTCAAAATTACGAAAAGACCTCAGAGTTTTCATCTACAGGAAGAATTGTTCCCTGCTTATCGAAATATTCAGTTCCTCCTCCCCGCCATGAACGCTCTGCGATAGCCAGCATATTCGGATAAAAAGTTATTTTCCAGAACCATATTCCACTCTTTGTCGATTAAACGATCATTCCAGATACCCATAATGACTCCGGCAAGATCATCACTTCCCATATCTGCATTATAAATCCGACTATTATATAGAGCAATTATATCGCCGAACGTATCAAAATGATTCAAATAATGGAAAGGGAGTCAATAGCGGAATACCTTGTTGGGCTTTGCCACGATAACTCAAAGCTTTATCATATCGATCTCACCTGTCTTATACTTCCATCCGGGATTCCGAAATCACTTTTTCCCTTTATCACGGATATAAGCCACCATTTCGGGACAAACTGCGGATTGGTAAAATGCACTTCATCTGTTCCAATATGGAGATATGGAACATCAAACGTTTCAAACGGCTTCCTCCTCTATTATCACGCATATTCAGCATTAATACTCCCGGTTCTATTTCAGCAACTTGTGCTTCCGTTGTATTAGTCCGTGCCAGATGATGCATTTTCCATGTTTTTCCGCGGTCTTTACTATACATGATTCCTGCATTCGGGATACGGGTAGAGTCGATAAACTGTGTTGGAAATACTAATGTACCGTCGCTCATCGTTATTCCTCGTCCTGGACCTTGAAGCAGAAAATACCAGGACGGATCTTTTACCTGCTCTGTTATATTGATCGGTTTCGACCATGTTTTACCATCGTCTGTGCTCTTTGCCAATACCAGCTGTGCGGTATGGTTTATATCCATTCCCGGATGGGAGCTCCACCAGGCACGTTGATTACCCATACCATGTGTCCATGCGGCAACCACCCAGACGGTATTCGTTTGAGTATCTACCAAAATAGAGGGATCTCCTACCCCATTCTGTGCTTTAGGCAAACCGCCATACTCACCAAATGAAAGCGGAAGACGCATTTTCTCCCAGCTCTTCCCTCCGTCAGTGCTACGACTCAAACCCACATCTACATATTCCTGTAAATCGACACTACTATTATATCGGACATCGTACACTCCCAATAATGTTCCTTTATTGGTTGTCACTAATCCGGGAATACGGAAGGAAGCAGAACCGTCATTACCAGCATGACGAACTCCGACTGCCATCCGGTGAGTAATAGCTTTCGGAGAAATAAATTTACAATAAAGTTCTTTCCCATCCACTTTTACAGCACGTAAATCAGAGACTATTTTAGTATGCAAAGAGGCATCTGTTTTTATCTGCAAACTGATCCAAAAAAAGTTGACACCTGGAAATAAATTGTAATTACCTCTTAATACAACTTTTTCCGATGGTCCGACCTCTGCACATTTTATGGAATAGGAAGGATTAGCCGCCAATGTCGCACCCGGTCGATGGCTGGATATGTACTCTACAGGGGCAAAGCGATTTTTGTTTTGATCTTGTAAGGCCTCTGTTCCTCCATAATAGAGTTTGATTGCCTGAACATCCGCTAAGTTGGTACTTTTACTGAAATCTAAAACAACTTCATCGAGTATCTTGCTTTCCTTTGCATCCAACCGGATATAGAACAGAACATTATCCTGCCGCTCTATCAAAACCGGGATTTGTGTTTCATGGATAAATACTGTGTCTGAAGCTTTTACGTCAAAAGAATAGCCTAATAAGACAAGGAAAAGTAAATAAAAAATTCTTCTCATAATGGGGGGGTATTAGTTAGTTTAACGCGATAAAGATAAAACTTTTCTACCATAATACAGCTATGCAAACAGTTAACTTTCATTTTACCAAGTTCTGGTAGGACTAGTCAATACTTTGACCACCATTCTGGCTCTTGTCATCATTGATAAGGTAGGCCGCAAGAAACTTGTTTATTACGGAGTTTCGGGAATGGTTGTTTCTCTGATTCTCATCGGCCTGTACTTCCTCTTCGGAGATTCCCTGGGAGTATCCAGCCTCTTCCTGCTTGTTTTCTTCCTGTTCTATGTATTCTGCTGTGCCGTGTCCATCTGTGCCGTGGTGTTCGTGCTCCTCTCGGAGATGTATCCCACCAAGGTTCGCGGACTGGCCATGTCGATAGCAGGATTCGCTCTGTGGATCGGAACGTACCTGATCGGACAGTTAACCCCCTGGATGCTCCAGAACCTTACCCCCGCCGGAACATTCTTCCTGTTCGCTGTTATGTGCGTACCGTATATGCTAATTGTCTGGAAACTCGTGCCGGAGACTACCGGGAAGTCGCTGGAAGAGATTGAAAGATATTGGACCCGTTCGGAATAGTAAAACAAAAAGACCTTAATAACTTAATAATAAAAGATGTATGGATTTTAAGAAACTGGCAAATCAATACAAGGATGAACTCTTGGATAATGTTCTTCCTTTCTGGCTTGAGAACTCACAAGACCATGAGTATGGTGGCTACTTCACCTGTTTGGATCGTGAAGGAAGGGTTTTCGATACAGATAAATTTATCTGGCTGCAAGGCCGCGAAGTGTGGATGTTCTCTATGCTTTACAATAAAGTGGAAAAACGACAGGAATGGCTGGATTGTGCCGTTCAGGGTGGTGAATTCTTAAAAAAATACGGACATGACGGGAATTATAACTGGTACTTTTCACTCGACCGTTCGGGTAGACCACTGGTAGAACCATACAATATCTTTTCGTATACATTCGCTGCCATGGCTTTCGGACAATTGAGTCTTGCGACAGGTAATCAGGAATATGCAGACATTGCCAGGAAAACTTTCGATATTATCCTTTCCAAGGTGGATAATCCTAAAGGCAAGTGGAACAAGCTGCATCCGGGGACGAGAAATCTGAAGAATTTCGCCCTGCCGATGATTCTGTGCAACCTTGCCTTGGAGATTGAGCATTTATTGCCTGGCGATTATCTGGAACAAACGATGGAGACGTGCATTCACGAGGTGATGGATGTTTTCCACCGCCCGGAACTGGGAGGAATTATTGTTGAGAATGTGGACACTGACGGTCATCTTGTTGATTGCTTTGAAGGCCGCCAAGTGACTCCGGGTCACGCCATCGAGGCCATGTGGTTCATTATGGATCTTGGGAAACGTCTGAACCGTCCGGATTTGATTGAAAAGGCGAAGAACATTACTTTGACGATGCTTGATTATGGTTGGGACAAAGAATTTGGCGGTATCTACTATTTCATGGATCGTAAAGGATGTCCACCCCAACAATTGGAATGGGATCAGAAATTGTGGTGGGTTCATATTGAAACACTTATCTCACTGCTGAAAGGCTATCAATTGACCGGGGATAAACAGTGTATGGAATGAACATGGCTCTGATTGATGAAGTATGGAAGAAATATGGTCATCATAAATCTTTTCAGGGATGGTATTTATCTCAGGAAATCAGCCGCCGGACGAAAAACATGTCTAAGATTTATGCGGAAGTCGGAAAGCACGCCAAAGTGTCTCTGGCAATCTGACGACTTTAGTTTCTCCATACATACATGGAGTAAAGACAGACCAGGTAATGGCGGGTGACAAAGCCTTGTCAGTGAAAGAACACGAAGAAGAATGGGACGAAATATTGGATAATGTAAAGGGAGCAGTCGATATCATGGCATTTCAGGATGGTCAGGTAGACTATCATGAATTATATGATTATCTGGTTATTAACAAAAACTGGCTGATAAATACAATATGAAATGCTGGACCAATATCGAATCTTTTGACCGGGACATGCCTATTCGTTTCCTACCCATTAAATGGGAAAAGCTATTGTTGAAACTGGACTGCGCGAAGAGCAGGAATGGAAATGCAATCACGTTTGAGTTTTCTCATTTCATGAGCCCCAATTCGGCTTATCTGCAAGCCGGACACTTATACGAACGATATTGTGAACACTTTATTCTATAAACCTATCTAATATTGTAATGCAATGAAAAAAAAAGAATCAAATGGAATCCGGAGGTTTATTACCTCATTATTTATTGCGTTCATGTGCACACTCAACTGTATGGCACAAAACGTAATAAAGGGATCAGTCAATGATGGTAGTGGCGAACCATTACCTGGGTATCTGTAGCTGTAAAAGGTACAACCAGCGGTACTATCACAGACTTGGATGGAAAGTTCAGTATCAATGCCCGAAATAATGATGTATTGATATTCTCTTATGTTGGCATGAATACACAGGACATCAAGGTAAACAACCAGCGTTTCATCTCAGTAACTATGAAAGACGACGTTGCTTCACTGGATGGAAGTAGTTGTTGTGGGATACGGTACTCAAAAACGTGGAAGCATCACTGCAGCAATTTCTACCGTATCGGACAAAAGAATTGCTGAAAGCTCCGACGATGAGTATCAGTAACGTAGTTGGCGCACGTATTGCCGGGTGGCAGCCGTTCAGTCCAGTGGTCAGCCGGGGTCTGACAATGCAACATTGACCATGCGCGGACAAACGGGTATAGTATACGTAATCGATGGAATCCGCCGTACATCAGCCGACTTCAACGGACTGGACCTAACGAAATAGAATCGGTATCTATTCTGAAAGACGCTTCGGCTGTAGCCGTTTACGGTTTGGATGCCAATGGTGTTTTCATCGTTACCACGAAACAGGGTAAGGCAGAAAAAATGTCTATCACTTATACAGGTTCTGTCGGTTTCAGCCAGAATGCGGAACAACAGGAATGGCTGGATGGACCCGGTTATGCTTATTGGTATAATAAAGCACGCGAACTGCAAGGAGACTCTCAGGTATTTACAGCAGAGATGGTGCAGAAGATGAGAGACGGAGTGATGGTTGGGGAAACACAAACTGGTATGATAAGGTATATGGTACCGGCACCCGCACACCATAACATTTCAGCAACCGGAGGTAGTGACAGAGTGCGATTCTTTGCATCTATCGGTTATCTGAATGAAGATGGTAACATAGACAACTATGGTTTACAACCGTTTGAATCTTCGTTCCAATATTGATGCAAAAGTTAACCAAGAGCCTCACTTTCACCTTAGAGTATCCGGTCGTATTGAGAAAAGAGATTCGCCGCGCTATTCTGCCGATCCGAATGCCTGGCATAATGTTCCGCAACAAATCATTCGTGCCCTGCCTTATGTGCCTGACACTTATGAATATGAAGGAAAAACATATAATGTATCCACTCCGACGGCTTCCTCTCCGGTGGCTCCGGTGGCATCTATCAATGAATCCGGATACAGCAAATCCAACTATTCCTATATTCAGTCCAATTTCAGTCTGAAATATGACGCACCTTGGCTGAAAGGATTAAGTTTCAAATTTCAAGGGGCTTATGACCTAACATATAATTTCAGCAAGATTCTCAGCAATCCCTATGAAGTAATGATCATGAATCTTCCGACTATTGAAAGCACCTCATTAACTTATTATAAAGGCACTGATGCATCGGGCAATTCAATCAGTCTGAGTGAATCTGCTTCCCGGGGATATACATTTACCACACAGTCAAGTGTGACGTATGACAATAAGTTCGGGAAACATACTGTAGGAGCTATGTTCCTGGCAGAAACCCGTGAAAACAAAAAGTAATGCATTAAGTGCCACCGGTTATGGGCTGGACTTTATTCAATTGGATGAACTCAATCAGATCACGAATAAGACAGGAAACGGAGCAGAAAAATTCCCATCTATCGGAGGATATAGCGGACATACCAGAGTAGCAGGTTTCGTAGGTCGTGTGAACTATAATTATGATGATAAGTATTATTTGGAAGCTTCTCTTCGTCACGATGGTAGTTATCTGTTTGGAGGTATGAATAAACGTTGGGTAACATTACCCGGTGTTTCTGCAGGTTGGAGACTCAACAATGAAAGTTGGTTCAATGCTCCCTGGGTCAATAATCTGAAACTGAGAGCCGGTATTGGTAAAACAGCCACCAGCGGCGTAAGTGCCTTCCAATGGAGAAATACAATGGGAATCAGCAAAAATGCAGTTGTTATTGGCGGCAGCAGTCAGACCATGATGTATGCTTCCGTATTAGGTAATCCCAACTTGTCATGGGCACAGTGCCTGAACTATAATGTCGGTGTCGACGCAACGATGTGGAATGGTTTGTTAGGAGTTGAATTTGACGTATTCTATAAATACGAGTATGATAAACTGGCCACTGTGACCGGAGCATACGCACCTTCAAGAGGTGGATATTATTTCAGTTCTGCCAATGTGAACAAGACTGATTATAAAGGTTTCGACGTTACTTTGACTCATTATAACCATATCAACAAGTTTAATTATGGTGCCAAGTTGATCTGGTCATATGCATACGGTCGTTGGCTGAAGTATGTAGGCGACTCAGACAATGCTCCTGAATATCAGCGTTTGACAGGAAAGCAAATCGGTTCTAAATATGGTTTTATCGCAAATGGTCTGTTTCAGAGCGAGGAAGAGATAGCAAATTCAGCAACAGTTAAAGGCTATAAGGCATTACCGGGATACATTAAGTATGTAGACAGAAATGGTGATGGTATTATTACAGCAGCACAAGACCAAGGCTATGTAGGCAAAAGTGCTACTCCGAAGCATACCGGTTCTTTGAATTTATTCGGTAATTGGAAAGGATTTGACTTTTTGACTTATTATTCTTTGGGGATTGGGCAATGTAGTTGCACTGACAGGGCAATATACAGCTAGTGGTTCTGAAGGTACACAAGATAATACCTCATTTACGAAGCCTTTCTATCATGGTGGAAACTCACCGACTTTCCTGGTAGAGAACTCATGGACACCTGATCACACTAACGCGGAATTTCCACGTCTGGAAATCACAGGTCCGAGTAACAACAATGGGTACTCTTCAACTTTCTGGTACAGGAATGGTAACTATATGCGTTTGAAGACTGCACAGATAGGTTACAACTTCCCCGAAAAAGTGGTTAAATCCGGCAGGTATAGAAGGACTAAGACTTTTTATGTAGAAGGATATAAACCTATTGACCTTCAGTGGACTTACCAAATACAATATCGACCCGGAATCACCGGCGGTGAACAATGGTTATTATCCGCAACAGAGAACATATACGCTAGGTGTAAAACTAACATTCTAAAAAACGGAAGCATATGAAAAAATATTATTAAATATATCATTAGCACTGGCACTAGGCTTTAGTATAAGTTCGTGCAATGACTGGCTGGACGGTGTGGAGCAAACCTCGACCGTTAGTGATGAAATTGTTTGGCAAGATGAAGCATACGTGGATAAATACGTCAATGCATTCTATACATATCTAAACAAATACGGACAATTTGGTGAAGCTCAGTTCTCAGGAAGTTTAACAGAAAGTTTGACCGAGACATTCAAATACGGTTCAGTAGCTTTAGGGAGACAGAGCCGGACATCCGAACAATTACGTAACTAATCCGGATGTTATCAGTCCGGACGGATGCCGTGACAACATTTGGGATAAGGATTTGGCGTATGGCAATATCCGGCAGATGAATCATTTTCTGGTTATGCAGAAGAAATACTCTACATTCCCGGATGATAAGAATCTGAAATGGAAGCTCAGGTACGCTTCTTCCGTGCTTATGTTTATTTTCAGTTAGCCAAACGACATGGTGGAGTCATTCTGTATGACGACCTCCCTACCTCTAACGACAAAGCACGCAGCACGGCAGCGGAAACATGGCAATTCATTGCAGATGACCTGGATTTTGCGGCAACCAATCTTCCTAAAGAATGGGATGCAGCCAACAAAGGACGAGTGACAAAAGGTGCGGCTTACGCATTGAAATCACGTGCTATGCTATATGCTGAGCGTTGGCAGGATGCTTATGACGCAGCTGATGAAGTAGAAAAGTTACAGTTGTATGATTTGGTGGACAACTATGCAGATGCTTGGAAAGGCAATAATAAAGAAGCTATTTTGGAATTTGACTACAATAAAGACAGTGGCCCGAACCATACCTTCGACCAGTATTACGTTCCGCAATGTGACGGCTACGACTTTGGTGCGCTGGGTACTCCGACACAGGAAATGGTAGAATCTTATGAAGATAAAAACGGAAACAAAGTAGACTGGTCCGAATGGCATGGCACTACCACCAAAGAACCTCCTTATGATCAGTTGGAACCTCGTTTTGCGGCTACTATTATTTATCGTGGCTGTACGTGGAAAGGCAGAGTGATGGATTGTAGCGTAGGTGGAACAAACGGTGCTTTCATGGCTTATCGTGAACAGTCATACTCCTATGGTAAAACAACAACCGGTTACTTCCTGCGTAAACTGTTGGATGAGAAACTGATTGACGTCAAAGGAACCAAAAAGTTCTCAGGCATGGGTAGAAATCCGATTTGCCGAAGTTCTGTTGAATAAGGCTGAGGCAGCATACAGACTTAACAAAACCACTGAAGCACAGTCCTGGCGAATCGCGTCCGCGGACGTCAGGGAGTAAATCTGCCGGGCAAATCTTCCAGTGGTGAAGCATGGTTCAATGATTATCGCAACGAACGTAAGATTGAGCTTGCATACGAAGGACATCTGTTTTGGGATATGCGCCGTTGGAGACTTGCACATTGAATATAATAACTATCGCTGCCACGGTCTCAAGATTACGAACGGTACGTACGAATACATTGATTGGACGACAAGATCGTAAGTTCCCACAGAAGTTATACGTTTTACCGGTGCCGACTTCTGAAATAAAGAATAATGCGTTAATTGAGAAATATGATGAATGGAAATAACTAAAAAGCAATACAATGAAAAATAAAATATTATCAATTATTTCAGTCATTGCGTTTCTAATGGGTATAAGCGCATGCCATAGCCCGGAAGAATTCAATCCGACTGTTGAAAGGAACATAATCAATAACTTGACAGCATCCTTCCCCGGATGATGACAGTGATGACAATAGTTTCACCAGTGAGATAGATTATACAAACCATGTGATTACCGTTGTATTTCCATATAACTATCCCAAACTTTCGGACAATGTCCTGCAACTGTCTGATCTGAAAAAAATGCGTGTGATTGCTGATCTGGACAATAATGTATATGTATATCCTACATTATTATTTATGGATATGACGAAGGATAACTTTATAACTGTGAAAGACCAGACGGGCGCAAGCACCGAATATAAAGTTGTGGCAGAAATTCGTAAAAGTAATGAGTGCGCAATTACAAAATTCAATATTACTTGAGTCAGGGATTATCAGGCATTATCAACGAAAGTACCAAAACTATTTCTCTGATTAGCCTGGAAAGTATAGGTGAAGTATTAGCAGATATATCGATCTCACGGAGCAACGATCTCACCTGATCCAAGAACAGTCGCATTAAATTACGACCAAGACCAGAAAATTACTGTGACCGCACAAAACGGCACAACTAAGTCTACGTATACTGTCAAGAAAGAAATCCCAGAAAAAGATTTGCTGCCGGCTTACGCGCAAACAGTGCTAAACTTATTTGGGCTAAGAAACTTACAGACATAGGTATTTCAAGTTCTGATATGACAACTGGTATTGCTGTAACAAATGATTATGTAGTTATTAATGAACGCGCCAAAAATCCTATATACCTGAACGCCAAGAATGGAGAAAAAGCAGGGACAATGAATATTAGTTTGTAGGTAGTCTGACAAACTTCTATACAACATCAGACAAGGACGGTAATATCCTGTTCACGAATCTGACTCCAAATGCTGGACCAGCCTTTACCGTATGGAAAGCTTCGGAGTAGACCAAGCACGGAAAAATACATAGAATTTACTACTTCACTGGCTATGGGTAGAAAAACTGTCAGTATCTGGCAGCCTGAACAATAATGCTATTATAACCGCCCTATCTATGCTACTTCAGGACAGTTTGCCCGTTGGCAGGTAGAAAATGGTGTACTTAAATCACAGACGCCGGATATTATTACAGCACAAGGAATAGGTGCCTGGGGGTACAAATGCCGATGTCATTTACCCGATCCGACAGACCTGACCAGTGATTATTTTACTACATTCTACGCCGAACCACGCAACCTATGCTGGATGGATGGAAAAACCAATTCAATCAAGAACAAGGGAGTGGCACTTGATGGAAACTACGTACCAAATGCAGTTGATCATGCTGTATTTAATAAGGTGGAATATGTAGCTTCAAATCTGGTAAATCCATGGAGTTGGGGAACTGCCGACAATATATACCTGTTTGATCTTTCATCAGGTTCATTAGGAACTCAGGCTATTGACTTCGGAAGTACCGGTCTGGGAATCAATGGAAACTATGGGTCTAAGATTCTTGGAAACACAAACGGTAATTATTGTGGTGATGTAGTATTGAAAGTTTCAGATGACGGTTATTATATGTACATCTACTTCATGTTCTGCAATGGATATGTAGGTTGCGTACAGTGCGACTGTATCGACATGTAAATACCATCTTTATGCAAGAAGCCTGTACCTCTTTCAGGTACAGGCTTTTACTTCAACTATTAAGTCGTATAAAATGAATATTAAGAAAAATATAATAAAAACATTTATGGGGGGAATAGCTGCCTGCTTGTGCATGGCATGTGGCGGCAACGACTCAAAAGATTATTGGGGAGACACCAGCGGAGGAGAAGACGAAGAACCGACAGAGAATCCTAATGCTTCCAAACCCCGTTATATCTGGATTGACGCTGCTGCCAACTTTCCCGATTTTGCCAACAGCAAAGAAAATATAGCTCGTGATCTGGCTTTAGCCAAAGATGCCGGTTTCACAGATATTGTAGTAGACGTACGTCCAACTACCGGCGATGTTCTATTTAAAACAAATCTTGTAGATCAAGTCAAATTTATGTATGCCTGGATCGGAAGCAACTATACTAAAGTAGAAAGAACGGCAACATGGGACTATCTGCAAGCCTTCGTTGACGAAGCACGCAAACAGGGGGCTTCGTATTCATGCTGCCATCAATACTTTTGTCGGTGGAAATCAGATTGACGGAGGCACAGGACTATTGTATAGAGACCAGTCTAAGGCAGAGTGGGCAACACAGATGAACATGCAGGTAGGGATTACAAGCGTAATGAATACCAGTGAAAGTACCAAGTTTTTTCAATCCCGCCCATCCGGAAGTACAAACGTTCCTTTGTGACTTGCTGAAGGATCTTGCAGGTTATGATCTGGACGGTATATTCTTAGACCGTGGACGTTTCCTCAATTTACAAGCAGACTTTTCCGAAGAATCCCGCAAACAATTTGAAGAATATATGGGAGGCATCAGAATTCAAAACTACCCGAACGACATCCTGGCACCGGGTGCTTCCAGTCTTCCTGCCACCTATCCTAAATATCTGACTAAGTGGTTGGAATTCCGTGCAAAAAGTGATTTATGACTTTATGCAGAAAGCACGCACTGCTGTAAAGGAGTGAAACCCGGCATCAAATTCGGAGTTTATGTAGGGCGGCTGGTATTCTACCTATTATGATGTAGGTGTCAACTGGGCAGCTTCCACTTATGATACCTCGCGTTATTACAACTGGGCGACAAGCAAATATAAAAATTACGGCTATGCAGCCTGTATGGATCAAATTCTGATCGGTGCCTATGCCTCACCGCTAAAGGTACACGGAACAACGGAGTGGACCATGGAAGGTTTCTGTTCATTGGCTAAAGATAAAATAAAAGGAGAATGCCCCATTGTAGCCGGAGGTCCGGATGTAGGAAACTGGGATACCAATAATCAGGCTACTCAGGAACAAGAAAATCAGGCAATCGTACAATCCGTAAAGGCCTGTATGAATGTTTGTGACGGATATTTTCTGTTCGACATGATTCATCTGAAGAAAGCCGATCAATGGCAATATGCCAAAGAAGGCATCAAACTCGCAATTGAATAAAAAGAATAACCGACTCTTTAGAATATGATCGTATGAGAAAAATAACAATAGTACTTTTATCAAGTCTGTTAATCATTGCATTGGGAGCATGCAAAAACGCAACTCCCCAAGTAGAAAATGCCATGCCCGCTTTGATGTGGTTTGATGCGGAAGCAAACTTTGAACGCTTCAGCAATCCTGACTCCATTGATTATTATCTGACAAAATAAAATCATTAGGTTTCACCCATGCTATCGTTGATGTACGTCCCATCACCGGAGAAGTACTGTTCGATACGGAGTTTGCTCCTAAAATGCGTGAATGGCATGGATATGAACGCAAAGACTTCGATTACTTGGGACATTTCATCAAAAAGCCCATGAACTGGGTATAGAAGTACATGCTTCACTCAATGTCTTTGTCGCAGGACACAATTATTTCGACCGTGGATTAGTCTATTCCACGCATCCTGAATGGGCATCGACAGTATACACTCCGGAAGGAATCACTTCCATCACCAACGAAAAGAAGAAATATTCGGCAATGGTTAATCCTGTCAATGAAGAGTTTCAGACACATATATTGAATGTTCTCAAGGATTTAGTGAAACGTTATCCCGATCTGGACGGATTGATGCTCGACCGCGTACGCTATGATGGTATAACGGCAGACTTTTCAGACCTCTCTCGTCAGAAGTTCGAGGCGTATATCGGGCAGAAAGTAGAAAAAGTTTCCGGAAGACATCTTCGAATGGAAAAAGGATGAGAATGATAAATACTATCCCGAACGCGGAAAACATTTCCTGAAATGGATTGAATGGCGCACCAAGAACATCTACGACTTCATGGCCCGTGCCCGGAATGAAGTAAAGAAAGTGAATCCGGATATTTCTTTCGGTACATACACCGGAGCATGGTATCCTTCTTATTATGAAGTAGGCGTAAACTTTGCGAGCAAGAAATACGATCCGAGTGAAGATTTTGACTGGGCTACTTCCGAATATAAAATTATGGCTATGCCGAGCTGATAGACCTTTATGCTACCGGTAATTATTATACCGATATCACCATAGAAGAATCTCTGAAAAACAAGAAGAGCGTATGGAACGAAACAGATTCACAGGCACAAAGCGGCACGTGGTATTCTGTTGAAGGTTCTTGTCAGAAATTACGCAATATCATGAAAGATAATAAATTTATGGGTGGTATTCTGGTGGACCAATTCTATGACAATCCCGCCAAATTATCCGCAACCATAGAAATGAACCTGAAAGCTTCCGACGGACTGATGGTATTCGACATTGTACATATCATCAACAAAGGATTATGGAAAGAAGTTGAAAACGGAATGAGAGCCGGAGGAGCTCTGAAGTAAAATCGAAAGAATACGCTATGAATATGAAAAAGATTCTCAATTATCTCCCTTTTGTTATGGATAGGCATTCTGGCATTTGCCTCAGGAAAGCCAAAAAAGTAATGTGGTTGGACTGTTCGGCTAATTTCCAACGTTTCAGCTACCCCGATTCAATCCGCTTCTATGTAGACAAATGTCATGAAGCAGGTATCACGCATCTGGTATTGGACATTAAAGACAATACGGGTGAAGTATTATATCCCAGCAAATATGCCGCACAGAAGAAGAATTGGAAAAACTTCGACCGTCCGGATTTTGACTTTATCGGTACCTTTATCGAAGCTGCTCATGCCCGCAATATGATCATCTTTTGCTGGAATGAATATATTTGCTGACGGACAGAATATCGTGAAACGTGGTGCCATCTTCGATAAACACAAAAAGTGGCAGGCTATCAATTATGTACCGCGCAAGGACTGCTCCCTGTAACGGAAATAGAACGAAAGCCTACCATGTTCCTGAATGCGGCACTGAAAAAGAGGTGCAGAAGTATGAGATTGATGTGATCAAAGAAGTTGTTCGAATTATGCATTTGACGGCATCATGCTTGACCGTGCACGATATGATTGTATTGATTCGGACTTTTCTCCTGAGTCAAAGAAGATGTTTGTGAAATTCATCGGAAAGAAAGTTGAGAAGTTTCCGGAGGATATTTTTTGAATGGCGCCCCAATGCCGAAGGAGGCATAGACCGTGGGGTGGCCCATACTATCATCAATGGCTGACGTGGAGAGCTTCTGTTATATATAACTTTATAAAAGATGTACGTACTTCCATCAAAAAAGATAAAGCCGGAATGTATGTTGGCTGCTTATACCGGTGCATGGTATCCTACTTACTTTGAGGTAGGTGTCAACTGGGCAAGCCGTAATTATGATGTCAGCAAGGACTTCAGTTGGGCTACTCCCGACTATAAAAATTATGGCTTTGCAGAGTTACTGGATTTCTATACGAATGGCAATTACTACTGGAATGTAACGCTGGACGATTATTATAAATCTTCCGGTAAATTTAAGAATGAAACAGACAGCGAGTTTTCTACCGGAGAATATTTATGTGTAGAAGGCGGTTGCAAATATTCCAAATACTTGCTGAAAGATGCGGTGCCAGTATGCGGCGGTCTGTATGTAGAAGACTACAAACGGGACGTAAACCAATTCCAGAAAGCAGTCCGTATGAACTTGAAAGAATCGGACGGTGTGATGATTTTCGACATTGTACACATTATCCGCAACGGATGGTGGGACGAACTAAAAAAGCACTGGACGAAACTAAGCCGGATGAAGCGCGAATGATCAAAGGAACCGTTACTTGCGATGGCAAAGGTATAGCCAATGTGGTAGTGACAGACGGACAGCGTTGTGTCACTACAGACAAGAACGGTATTTACCATCTACCCAATCTCGGAAACACACGCTTTGTATATATCACGACTCCTGCCGGATACTTGACGGATTGTGAACAGACGATTCCCCCGATTCTATCAGGAAATTGACCTGAACGAGACGAATGAATATAATTTCCGTCTGAAGAAGAATCCTAAAGACGACAGTAAACACTTGTTTGTGTTGGAGGCGGATGTACAGGCCGGTCTGAAAGAGCACTGGGATCTGTACGCTCCCATTGTCGATGACTATAAACAGTTAATCGATCAGTATTCGGATCGTGATGTATTCGGACTGAATTGTGGAGACATCTTTTGGGACACACCGGCCACATTCTTTCCACCTTATATCGATAAGAAAGAAACTGGATATCCCCATATATCGTGCAATCGGTAATCATGATATGGTTGTAATGGAGCTACTCATGAAACGTCGTACCGGACTTTCGAAGGATATTTCGGCCCTACCCACTACTCATTCAATAAAGGAAATGCCCACTATATTGTTATCAACAACAACTTTTTTATGTAGGACGTGAATACTTCTATATCGGCTATGTAGATGAAACAACTTTTAAATGGTTGGAAGAAGATCTGTCTTATGTCCCCTAAAGGTACATTAGTCTTTTTTCATAACGCATATTCCTACGAGAATAACGGAACAAAAAGGCCATTTAATTACGATTATGCCATGTTGGCAGGAGAAACGATCAATGCTGAGGCGGTTCATCAATTATTGGATGGCTATGAAACACACTTTCTGACGGGTCATCTTCATTCCAACTCGAACATTGTATTCAACGATCACCAAATGGAGCACAATACGGCTGCCGTATGTGGTATCTGGTGGCATGCGGATGTCTGCATCGACGGCACCCCACAAGGATACGGAGTCTACGAAGTAGACGGAAACCAAAGTGAAATGGTACTATAAAAGTGCCGGTCATCCGAAAGACTACCAGTTTCGAAGCTATGCTGCAGGAACATCTAAGGAATTCCCCCAAAGATATTATTGCCAATGTCTGGAACTGGGATAAAAATTGGAAAGTAGAATGGCTGGAAAACGGAAAAGTGATGGGTACCATGACTCAATATACCGGAGTCGACCCGTATGCGCATCAAGTATGTACAGACAAAAAAGAACCATGCAGAGCTGGATATCAGCAGCAAGTACAGGACATATGTTCCGTGCCACTCCCCGTAATCCGAAAGCTAAAATAGAGATCAGAGTAACAGACCGTTTCGGTAAAGTGTATCAGCAAAACGTTTCTAAATAAAGATTCATGAAGTATATCATATACCACCTATGGATTATCAGCCTGCTATTCCCATTGGGAATGCAGGCCAAAGTCAGGTTAACTTCGATCTGGGGTGATAACATGGTGTTGCAACAACAATCGGAAGTGACCTTCCACGGCAAAGCCTCTGCCAATAGTAAAATTACGATTGAAGCATCATGGAATCATCGGAAGCTAACAACCCGAAGTGACCAGCATGGAAATTGGAACATTCAACTTCCTACTCCGGCAGCAGGGGGTCCCTATACTATTACATTCTCTGACGGTGAGGCGCTTACATTAAATAATATCTTACTGGGGAAGTCTGGTTCTGTTCCGGCCAATCGAATATGGAAATGCCTGTCAGAGGCTTTCGGGGACAGCCGGTTTATGGTTCCACAACCCTATATCGTAGCTGCCGACTCCAAACGGGAATTACGTTTGTTTACAGTCAAAAGAGATTGGAGCACGACTCCTAAGGAAGAAGGTATTACGGGATATTGGTCGGAACTTTCTCCCAAAGAAGTCGGAGACTTTAGTGCTACCGCTTATTTTTTTCGGAGATTTACTACAACGTTCATTGGATATTCCTGTCGGACTGATTCATTGCTCATGGAGTGCTTCCAAGATAGAGACTTGGATGGATAAAGAGACACTGTCACAATTTCCGGAAATTCAATTACCGGATATTGAACAAACCAAGTTCGACTGGCCTGCGGGTACACCTACTTTATTATGGAATGCAATGGTAAATCCGTGAAGGGATTTCCTGTCAAAGGAGTCATCTGGTATCAGGGGAGAGTCCAATTGTGCTGATCCCGCTCTTTATAAAAAGCTCTTTCCCGCAATGGTCGCTCAGTGGAGAGAATTCTTTCATAATCCTGCAATGCCTGTATACTATGTCCAGATCACTCCATGGCAGGCCGAAGGTAAAGATAGGCTTGATCGTGCATGGTTCCGTCAATGCCAGCTGGAATTAATGCAAGAAGTTCTAATGTTGGTATGGTTACAACGACGGATGCAGGAAGTGAAAAATTCATTCATCCTCCCTACAAAATTAAAGTCGGTCAGCGCCTTGCTTACTGGGCTCTGGCCAAGACTTATGGCAAAGAAGGTTTTCTGTATGCAGGCCCTTTGTATAAAAGCCATCAATTGAAAGAGAATGTAGTAGAAATCACTTTTGAACATGGCAGTGATGGACTGATCCCCTGAAAATCAAAAGTTGCGGGGATTTGAACTTGTAGACGAAAAGGGAAATATCGTACCGGCAGAAGCGGAAATAATCAATGGTTCTGCCCGTGTGAAAGTATGGAATGATTCGGTGCCTCATCCTGTAGAAGTGCGTTATTGTTTCCGCAATTATATGGAAGGTGATCTTTTTCAATAATGCGGAAATACCTGCTTCTCCATTTCGGGTCGTAATACATTAATTAAACGAAAATTATGAATAACAACAGTACACGAGCTTCTTCTTTGGATGCCCTGCGTGGGTATGCTATTCTGACAATGGTTCTCTCCGGCAGCGTTGCCTGGGGAGTGCTTCCCGGATGGATGTATCATGCTCAGGTAGGTCCCCGCCCAACTTTGTGTTTGATGGTTCTATATATGGGATCACTTGGGTTGACCTGGTGTTTCCTTTTTTCCTGTTTGCCATGGGAGCTGCCTTCCCTTTTTCAATAGGTAACAAATACAGAAAAGGCAGCTCCGCCGGAGAATTATATACGACAGCCTTTTTAAGAGGTTTCCGGCTGACTTTCTTCGCTATTTTTATTCAGCATATATATCCGTGGGTAGTATCTTCTCCTCAGGATGTTCGCTCATGGCTCATTGCATTGGGAGGTTTTGCCTTGATGTTTCCCATGTTCATGAGGATTCCGTTCAAAATGCCGGAATACGTAAGGATGCTGATTAAAATACTGGCTTATGCAACGGGAGTGTTCATGCTGCTGAATATCAACTATGCCGATGGACGGACATTCAGTCTAGGCTACAGTAATATTATCATTCTGGTATTGGCCAATATGGCCATTTTCGGCTCACTGATTTATACATTAACGATCAATAAGCCATGGATTCGTATAGCAATATTGCCTTTTATCATGGCAGTGTTCTTGGGAAATGAAAACGCAGAATCATGGAATCATAGCCTGATGGCATTCTCGCCCTTACCGTGGATGTATAAGTGCTCCTATCTGAAGTATCTGTTTATCGTAATTCCCGGCAGCATTGCCGGAGAATATCTGCATGAGTGGTTACACTGCAAAACACGATGCCCGTAAACGACAATAAAGACGAACGCAAAAGAATGCCATGGATACTCTTATTGACCATCGGACTGATCATTCAATTTATACGGACTTTATATGCGTTATCTTATTCTCAATTTAGTGGGTACAATCGCTATTGCAATGAAAACAATAAAGGCAGTGACGGCAAACAAAGGAAAGTGCTGACCGCTGCCGGAATTAAATAGATGATGAAACAATTCTTTTTTTTCACAATGTTGTGCCTGTTCGGCATTCAGTTACAGGCACAACAACTGACGTACTATGATGCGTCATGCTTTCCTCCTTTTAGGAAAAGCAACACAAGACACAGGGGCAAGATATGAGAGACTACCGGATTCTCTCAAAAACATTTCTCGTTCCCCTTTATGGAATTTGAGTCGTAATTCGGCAGGAATGGCGATACGATTTCGTAGTAACTCTACCCGAATAGCGTTGAAATGGGAGAATCTCTTTAACAATCACATGAATCACATGACTGATACAGGAGTAAAAGGACTTGATTTATATTGTTGGGAAAGCAACGGAAAGTGGAGATTTGTAAACAGTGCCCGCCCGAATGGAAAAACGAATCAAGCAACGATCATTGCCAATATGCAACCCCAAGAAAGAGAATATATGCTTTATCTTCCTCTTTATGATGGCCTTGTTTCTTTGTCTATAGGAGTGGACTCGTTATCCACCATCGATCAGCCTTTCATTGATTATCCGATCCGCAAAAGGCCGGTTGTATTTTATGGCACCAGCATTCTTCAAGGGGGGGGTGCTTCACGTCCAGGAATGGCACATACCAATATCATATCGAGAAGACTGAACCGTGAATGTATCAACTTGGGATTTAGTGGAAATGCACTTTTAGACTTGGAAGTGGCCAAAGTGATAGCCGAAGTAGATGCCAGTGTTTTTGTTTTAGATTTTGTGCCTAATGCTTCTGTAGAACAGATGAAAGAACGGATGGAAACTTTTTACCGGATCATTCGTAAATTAATAACCTGAACTTCTGTCCGATTACTATGATCGAAAGAAATATTCCCAGTCTTATAATCCACGATAGATGTCAGACCTCTGTCTGTCAAATCAAAGTGCTCTTCAGCAGTAATCTCATATGGAACATCAACAATGGTACGATGTAATTTATAATGTGACGGTAGTTCCCGTTTTAGTAAGTCAATCATTGTATCTCATCTAATTTATCGTACTCATTGTATATCTCGTTAATATCATCCGATAGGTAATCCGTGTTTATCAGATGGGCATTTTGAACTTTAATGCTTTTTACCATCCCATGCTCTACTACATATACCTCAGTCTTATGATAGTCCAATGCTGCATTTTCTATTTTCACCCCTTTGTCAAATGCTTTAAGCAAAAAGATTCAAATGATTAATGATATATGGACTATGAGTAGCCAAAGTCAATGTCATATATTTATTTCCCGTTCAAGCATTTATCTATAAGCATATTTAATGATGAACGCTGGGCTGTAGGAAACATACTCAGTTCCGGTTCTTCAATCATCAGATGTATGGAACGGTTGGCAATATCACCGATATTCATATCATGTCCGAAAGATGATAAACTATCATTTTTGCCCAATAGAGTAACTATAGAAGAATTAAATCCGTGTACCAGATCAAAAATGTTTTGAGAAATATTCAAAGGATCACAGCAAGGGGTGTCATCGTTTGAATGCCAGAAGATGCATCTTCAAAATGAATTTTATAAGTGTCATTTACATTGCTGATAAAGAATTGTCTGCTTCCATTCTGAGCTTTCTTTTCATAGTAGCGAACACCTAAATAAGGCATTTCAGCTCCTTTATCACTTCTGTAGCTTTTTAAAGTCTTGAAAGGTCTCGGTAAAATAGAATCCCAACGCTGCTCCATCACTCAAATTTGCTAATAAAGGAGCTTATAGCTCCCCGTTTATCAGAGAAAAATGAGATCTTCTCCAATGATAAATTCTCGCTGCTGATTATTTTTTGTTCTATGTATTCTGCTGTGCCGTGTCTATCTGTGCCGTGGTGTTCGTGCTCCTCTCGGAGATGTATCCCACCAAGGTTCGCGGACTGGCCATGTCGATAGCAGGATTCGCTCTGTGGATCGGAACGTACCTGATCGGACAGTTAACCCCCTGGATGCTCCAGAATCTTACCCCCGCCGGAACATTCTTCCTGTTCGCCCTCATGTGCGTGCCGTATATGCTGATTGTCTGGAAACTCGTGCCGGAGACTACTGGGAAGTCGCTGGAAGAGATTGAAAGATATTGGACCCGTTCGGAATAGTAAAACAAAAAGACCTTAATAACTTAATAATAAAAGATGTATGGATTTTAAGAAACTGGCAATTCAATACAAGGATGAACTCTTGGATAATGTTCTTCCTTTCTGGCTTGAGAACTCACAAGACCATGAGTATGGTGGCTACTTCACCTGTTTGGATCGTGAAGGAAGGTTTTCGATACAGATAAATTTATCTGGCTGCAAGGCCGCGAAGTGTGGATGTTCTCTATGCTTTACAATAAAGTGGAAAAACGTAAGGAATGGCTGGATTGTGCCGTTCAAGGTGGTGAGTTTTTAAAAAAATATGGACATAATGGAGACTATAACTGGTATTTTTCCCTTGACCGTTTGGGTAGACCATTGGTAGAACCATACAATATCTTTTCATATACATTCGCTGCCATGGCTTTCGGGCAATTAAGCCTTGCAACCGGTAATCAGGAATATGCTGACATTGCTAAGAAAACCTTCGATATTATCCTTTCCAAAGTAGATAATCCGAAAGGTAAATGGAATAAACTTCATCCGGGCACTCGTAATCTAAAAAATTTTGCCCTGCCGATGATACTATGCAATCTTGCTATGGAAATTGAGCATATTTTAGGCAAGGACTATTTGGAACAAGCGATGGATACTTGTATTCATGAAGTTATATCTGTCTTCTATCGTCCGGAACTTGGTGGTATCATTGTTGAGAATGTAGATATGGATGGTAATCTGATAGATTGCTTTGAAGGACGGCAGATTACCCCTGGCCATGCAATTGAAGCCATGTGGTTTATCATGGACTTAGGGAAACGCCTAAACCGTCCGGAATTAATCGAAAAGGCTAAGAATATCACTCTTACAATGCTTGAATATGGTTGGGATAAAGAATATGGAGGTATCTATTATTTTATGGATCGTAAAGGTTGTCCTCCCCAACAATTGGAGTGGGATCAGAAGCTTTGGTGGGTACATATTGAAACACTCATATCTCTTCTGAAGAGTTATCAATTGACCGGAGATAACCAATGTCTGGAATGGTTTGAAAAAGTACACGATTATACATGGACTCATTTTAAAGATACAGAACATCCTGAATGGTTTGGATACCTGAATAGAAGAGGTGAAGTTTTGCTTCCGCTGAAAGGTGGAAAATGGAAAGGATGTTTCCATGTACCAAGAGGGTTATACCAATGCTGGAAAGTATTGGAACAGCTATAAACAATAATGGATATGTTAACCAATCTATATTAATAATCTAAAAATTAATTCTATGACAGAGTTTAACTCAAAAATCAAGAAGAACTCTCGTATATTGAAAATATTTATGTTTTCAATCTGCGCGCTATTTGCATGTGCTATCAGTAGTCATGCACAGAGTTTAGTGAAAGGAACTGTTACTGATGGTATAGGAGAACCGCTACCAGGGTAAGTGTTGTCGTAAAAGGAACTACTAATGGCACTATTACAGATGTAAATGGAAAATATAGCATTCAGGCCACCGCAAAAGACATTTTATCATTCTCATATGTTGGAATGTCAGATCAGGAAATAAAGGTAGCAGGTCAGACGACCATTAATGTGGTTATGAAAGATGATGTGGCAGCTTTGGATGAAGTGATTGTGGTAGGATATGGTACTGCCAAGAAGCAATCTTTAACCGGAGCCGTATCTGCGGTGAAAGGCGACGAACTGCTGAAAGCACCGGCAACCAATGTGTCGAGTCTTTTAGGTGGACGTTTGCCAGGTATTTCATCTGTTCAAGTATCTGGTGAACCCGGAGACGATCAGGCTACATTACGAGTTCGTGGCTCTATTTATAATGTTACTTATATAGTAGACGGAATGCCTCGTTCTATTAATGACATTGACCCTAATGATATCGAAAGTGTATCTGTTTTGAAAGATGGAGCTTCTGCAGCTGTTTATGGATTAAAAGGAGCCGGTGGTGTTATTATTATAACTACAAAAAAAGGTCAGGAAGGAAAATCCAAAATCACTTATAATGGTTCAATAGGAGCATCTATGAATGCAAACTTTCCGCAGTTTATGAATGGACCTCAATTTGCATATTATTATAATATGGCTGACATGATGGATAAAATGGCTAATGGAAGCATTTCAAACATTAGTCAATATAATCCCGTTTTTACAAAGGCGAATGTGGAAGCTATGTTGAATGGTGATCCTACTGACGGATGGGATAATGTTAACTATATTGATAAAGTATTCGGAACCGGTATTAATCAGAAACACAATGTAACAATACAGGGAGGTAGTGATAAGATGCGTTACTTTGCTTCTGTGGGTTATTTAGGTCAAAAAGGTAACATTGACAATTTCTCTTACAAGAGATACAATTTAAGAACTAATCTTGAGACTCAACTGGCTAAGAACTTC
>VOFB01003910.1_pt1 | contig 28438 bp, 59 predicted proteins | sample 5384141 | NCBI WGS metagenome assembly VOFB01 (sample SAMN12384721, study PRJNA508395) | human gut metagenome | isolation source: healthy gut A | host: Homo sapiens | reverse complement strand
ATGATCGCGATCGGAGCGGCGCAGGTGCTTGATTTACCTTGATGGAAAATTTCAATACACCTTATTTTGCAACTTCTATCAAGGATTTCTGGCGCAGATGGCATATTTCTTTAAGCAGCTGGTTCCGCGATTATCTTTATATCCCGATGGGCGGTAACCGTCATGGAAAAGTCCGCAAATACCTAAATCTAATGGTAACATTTCTGGTGAGCGGTCTCTGGCACGGTGCAGAGTGGAGTTATGTGATCTGGGGCGGACTGCATGGCATCTATCAGGTGATCGGAGATCTGCTGATGCCGGTACGAAAAAGGATCGTTTCCGTGTGTCATGTGAAAACAGACTGTACCAGTTATAAGCTGTCGCAGATATTTTGTAACGTTTGTGCTGACAACATTTGCCTGGATCTACTTCCGTGCGATACCTTTGCACAGGCAACTTTATATTGTAAACGTATCTTTTACCAGATGGAACCCGATCGTGCTGTTTAACGGCGGACTCTATGAGCTTGGGCTAAATCAGTTTGAGAGCAACATCCTGTTTCTGTCACTCGTGGTACTCTTTCTGGTTGATCTGATCCGGTATCGCAGAAAACAGCGGATCGATGTCTTTTTGGAGGGACAGAACGTATGGTTCCGCTGGCTTGTGCATCGGCCTGTTCTTAGCCGTTTTTGTATATGGCGTTTACGGACCATCCTATGATGCAACACAGTTTATATATTTTCAGTTTTAACGTGGGGATGAAAGGGCTAAACATGGAGAAAAAATTGGAAACAGGCAGCAAAAACGAGTGGTGGCGGCAGTCCTTTTCGTGTCATTGCTGGTGGAAGCATCTATGGGGTAAACTGGCTGTTCCGCCTGAAAGCGACGGATGGATGTTATCCGGTGCAGATGTTTTATAAACAGAAGAAGGACAGCATTGATGTATTGTGCCTTGGCAGCAGCCACACTTATACGAATATCAACCGGCGGTGCTCTGGGATGACTATGGGATCGCAGCCTATGATCTGGCAGGGTCAAACCAGCCGTTCTGGAACAGCTACTATTATCTAAAAGAGGCATTAAATATCAGACACCGGAGCTGGTGGTGTTAGATGTCTATCGTGCCATTGAGACACAGGATTATCAGATGATGCGCGTACCGCGATGAATACGTTCGGGCCGCTATTCGAAAGATTATAAAGAGAATATCAAAGTCAGCCTTTTCCAACGGAGACAGAGCTGGATTATCTTTTGAAATTTCCAATCTATCATGCCAGATATCAGAGATGAAAGAGGCGGATTTTAAATTTACAACAATGATGCAAAACCGCAGAAATTATAAGGGGTTTAATCTGAACTGCATCAGCACTACAGTATTTTATGAGTTCCCGGATATTTTGGTGTTACCGAAGTGGAGCAGATGACGGATAAAACCAAAGAATATTTAGAAAAGATCATTCTTCTGACCGAGGAACAGGATATTCCATTGCTTTTAGTGGTGGCACCTTATATCGATGGCATATCACAGAAGATAAGAAGATATTCAATCAGGGTGGAGCTGCTTGCAGCGCAATGTGATATTGACTTTGTTGATTTTAACGAGTACTATGGCAGAATAGGATTGGATCCGACTACAGATTTTGGTGGAAGGCTCACACTTAAATTATTATGGAAATGAGAAATATTCCAGATCTCTGGGACAATATATCGTAGACAACTATGACGTGTCCGACCGCAGAGGGATGCTGCCTATGATTCCTGGGAGCAGAATCACGTTTTTATGAGAAACACGGGCAGATGTGGATCTGATGAAGACAGACGACAGACAGAATACTTCAAAAAGCTGTTTGCCTCCGCTGACCGTTATACGATCTGTGTGAATGTTACAGGTAATTGCAGTGACAGCCAGGAGATCGAGAATCTGCTCAAAACCTATGATATGGATCTGCAAAATGGTTCTGTCTGGGTATTTCAGGGAGGGGATCTGGTTTACTCTCTTCCGACCGAACAGGAGATCAAACAGGGAGATTTCTTTTGAAACAGATCTTGGAAAGAACAGTTCTGTATTGAGACAAAGATAGAGACCAACGCGTTTTACGGAGATTATCCGGTCAAGACTGTTACACTGGAAGGAACCCGCAGTGAGAAAGCAGCGCAGGGGTATTAATATCATTGTCTACGACAATGAGTTACAGAACATGGTGGACAACATTGGTCTGATGCGGACGATTCGTATCAGATCCACAGAAATTAGATTGCAGTAATAAAGGAAAAGAAAAAGATGAAAATACACTGATCAAAAATCCAGAATTTTTTGTGACACTTGCAATGTTTATACGTCATCCGGTTGCAGTTCCAGACATGGTACTGGCTTACCGCAACCATAAGGAACTGACGCAGGATATTGAGGAGATCAACCGGGAGAGCATCAAGTCCCTCTATGTGGATCTGGGAGAGATCAAAGATACCGAGGCAAAAAAAAAGCCTACCGGATGTTAAATGAATCCTTTGAGAAGAGACTGATCTTTCATGTAGGATTTGGAGCGGACTTTTTTTTCCGAGTTAGACAGCATGATGGAGCATATGTTTTTTGTCTGGAACATCATATCCGGTTTGAGATTTATGCGGATGATGCGAACTTTTCCAAGCAGGGTGGAAAGGGCTGGGAAGAACTCTTTGAGCCATTCTGTCCGATCAACCATGATAAACTCAACCATATCGCAAACTACAGACCGACAGATTATAAGAGTCTGATGCGGCATCACAGACTCTGGTACAAGGGCTATCTGTTGCCGCGTATCTTAAAAAGAGAACCGGTGCAGACTACCTGACCCAGGATATCTGGTGCATGTGTATCAATGATACGTTTAAATTCCATCCGATCGATATTCCGATGTTTGATATGAAAGGAACGGCAACTTCGCAGTTTTCGAAATTTGGGGAGATCGCGATCTGCCCGAAACCGGATGTTAAGGCGGAGATGGATGCACTGATAGAGGGACTTAAGATGCCGGAACATTTTATTTCCATGCAGATCCGCGGTGGAGATAAATGTCTGGAATATAAAGAGTTAAAAGATGCAGCAAGCTATGTGGGAAAAGTGGAAACACTGGGATTTGCGGACAGACCATTGTTTATCTTTACCGATGATTATACCAATGTGATGAAGATCAAAGAGATGCCCGGACTGGCAGCTCTATACCTTAACGGGCGAAGAAGAGGGGGCTACTATAACGAAGCATTTAATAAACAGGACTGGGCGTTCCGCAGGAAGAACCTGATCAAGCTTCTGCGATCGTGGAACTCTGCAAGAAGTCCGATTACCATATCGGTCCGAACCAGTCCTGTGTGGATCTGTATCTGCGTTCCGTAAAAGGAACAGAGCGTTATCTGATCTTATAGGTGATGAGAATCAGGAGAAATAGAAAGAAATGAGAATTGATATCGTTGAAAAGCAGGCATAACTGTAGATGGAAATCAGGTAAGAATAGGAGACTCAATCGAAACAGCAAAAAAAAAATCCTGGGGAAATATGATGTGTATATGAATGATTATTATTTTCTAGATGGTGATTTGTTTTTTTCTCAGGTAGATAATTCAGATATAATAAATGAGATTGAGGTAAGAGGTGGAGGGGTTGAGAACATACACTTCTTTTTAAGGAAAAAGAAATATTTAAAGTAGAAAAAGCGGAAGCATTAGATTTCATGTCAGCTTGTAATGGAGAGATCCTGTCAAATGGAGATGATCGTGAATACTATGCGGATAATCTGGGGCTTATTATCTCCTTTGGATTCTCGGAAGAAGACGTGGAAGAGATGATCAGAGAATCCAAGGAGGATGGTGTTTATGAAGATATGTTGGATGCTATTGAACAGGATATTTATCGATCTAAGCATATAGAGGCCATTGTGATACATCGTAATTAGTGTTTTAGGAAAGTGTTTTTACAACCTGTGCAGGATTTCCTGCAACAACGCTATAAGGTGCAACATCTCTTGTCACGACACTGCCGGCACCAATGACGGCACCTTCTCCGATGGTAACACCCTTTAAGATGGTGACACCAAAGCCCATCCAGACTTTGTCTTCAATGACGATCGGGGCACTTTTACAACAGACCAGTCCTTATCCTGTAAAACAGGATGTCCATGTGTGGCGTTTTCCCATTCGCGGGAAACGTCATTTTTCGTTCTTCCCAGTAAATGGAGTGGGAATTGTGATCATAGATCGTGCAGTTCCAGGCAATGATGACATCATTTCCGATCGTGATGCCATTGCGGGAAATCAACTGTGTGCCACCGCCGATGTGTACCCGGTCACCGACTTTGATGTGACCGCTCTCCGTCTCAAAAACGAAGGAGGAATCGATCATGGACTTCTCTCCGATCTCAAGGTAAGTTGCGCCATTCTTTGGCGCGCGCAGATCCAGGTTGAAATTATCGCCTAAGACCGCGCTCTGGTCAATATGGATATAAGGAGCAGCAGAGGTAAGCTGCTTTTTCCGTTTGTGTTTTTTGTAGATACTGCGGAGATTCATAAGATCGCCATCCTTTCCCGAAGGTTATTTTTTGTAACAGAAGAAGTGTCTTATCGTGCAGTTTTTTGCATCCGTTTTTTGCTGCCGGTGTGGCAGAAGAGACAAGACGTGTGATCTGTTTTGCAAGCCAGCCGTCGAAACGGTCCAAAAGCAGATGACGGAGCTCGTGCAGCAGGAAACATGCCGCTAAAACGCCAAGTGCGTAAAGTAATACCTCTCCGGCAAAATACCAGTCATTTGTATGAGAGGCAAGGTCGGTAAACCGGTTGAAGATTTTGCGCATATCGCCCTCGATACAGTAGATAAAGACAACATCCTGTGCCAGATGATTGATCACGCGGCTGGTAAAATGCAGTTCGCGGAAGAACAAAAACAGGCAGATCGCTGTCACTGCCACGAGCAGGGAGTTGTCTCTGGCGTACATTCCCATGAAAATGCCTTTGATGGAGGTAAGTCCATAATTTAAGGTAGCGATCACAATCGTTGTACCGAAGAAAATAACGGCAAGACAGCTTTTCTTAAAGTGGTGTTCTCCGTAATAAAGGCGGATATAACGCCCGATGAGATACATGATCGTCATGCAGACAACACCCTTTCCGGTATCTTCGATCAGTTCGTGGAAGAACAGGGTCGGCATTGCATAGAAGATGAACAACAGCAGCAACAGCAGGTTGCGGAAAGAAGTCCGGCTTAATTTTTCCGGGATCTGGTTCAGAAAACCGGAAAAGATTGCAATGACGAAGTAGCAGGTCACGAACCAGTGATTTTCAAAGGTAAGCGGCATAAAGCAGGTGATCAGTCCTTTTAGGGAATAACTTCCGGTTACAAAAAAAGGAACAGAAGATCATAAAGATAATGCACAGATCCAGCCTGATCAGCTTTTCTAAATGAAAATGCATGCCAAAATAGCCTGAGATCAGCATAAAGATCAGGTTGGTATTATTGGTAAATGCGTTGATAAATACGGAATCGGCAAGATTGAGTCCGGAGATATCATTGAGGTAGGGTCCCATGCTGTGCCAGAATACGACAAAAAGATACAAATGATCCGTAAGATTTCTAAACTGGAATTTCGCTGCTTTGGCATGATAAAATAAATCCTTTCTGATGATAAAACATTTATGAATATTCATTATAGCAACCCAGAAATAATTTGACAAGTTGTTGTTTTCTTACTATCATTATGATACCAAAACTTTTATTTAAGGGAGAAAAAACATGGATCAGATAAAAAGCATTTGAGGTTTTTGACAGCCGCCAGAAGCGTAAGCTCGTCTACCTTACGTTCATTATATTTATTGATGCGTTTGTTGAGCTGCTTGGTGTGTCTGTTATCATTCCGTTTATCCAGGCGGTAACAACACCGGAGGTGCTTCTCGAAAAATAAATATGTGAAGTGGGCATATGATTTCTTAGGCATGAGCGATACGAACCAGTTCGTTGTTTTAATGGCAGTTGTGATCATTGCCGTCTATATTTTAAAGAATCTGTTTTTAGTCTATATGTATAATCTTCAGTATAAATTTTCCTATTATGGAAAGAAACAGATGCAGAATACGCTGATGCGTTATTATATCGGACAGGACTACACATTTTTCCTGAATTTAAACAGCTCGGAACTGATCCGTAACATCAACACGGACCCGGAGATGTTCTATACCGCTGTATTAAATGCGCTGCAGCTTGCATCGGAGCTCTGCGTATCCCTTGTGATCATCATTACACTGTTTGTAACAGATATTACGATCACCTTAGGTGTGGTCATCAGCCTTGGCATCATGGCTCTGATCCTGGTCAAAGGGCTGAAAAAAGTCTTAGAGGGTTATGGCAATGACAGAAGAACCTATTCTGCCGGCATGTTAAAATGTATGCAGCAGGCATTCGGCGGCATCAAAGAGATCAAGATCGCAAACCGGGAAGAGTATTTTGAGCAGGATTTTGAGAAACAGAATGAGATCTACACCTATGTCATCAAACAGAACGCATTTTTAAGTTCTCTGCCAAAGCCGATCATCGAGGCACTGGCGATCACAGGACTGATGGCGATGATCATTGTAAAGATCGCGGCAGGCAACACGGACAGCCAGCACTTTATCGTTGTACTCGGTGTATTTGCGGTAGCAGCATTTAAACTGCTTCCTTCCGTCAACAAGATCTCCTCTTACTATGCAGCGATCATCCACAATGGTGTTGTCATTGAGAAGATCCGCGATGAATACAAAGAGATCGCAGCAAATAAAGAAAAATGGAAGAAGCAAAAGCGAAAAAGAGAAAATGGAAAAGAAATCTCTCTGGAAAAAGAGATCAGAGTGGAACATATGGAATTTACCTATCCAAATGTGGAAGAACCGGTATAAAGGATGTCAATGTTTCCATTCCGAAAAAACGCATCCGTAGCTTTTATCGGGCCATCCGGTGCAGGTAAGACCACGTTCGTGGATCTGATCCTTGGTGTCCTGACTCCGCAAAAGGTGTGATCAGGGCAGATGACACAGACATCCAGACTGCACTGCGCGGCTGGCACGACAAGATCGGTTATATCCCGCAGACAATTTATATGTTAGACGACACCATCCGCAATAATATCGCATTTGGTGCCAAAGAAAATATTGACGATAACAGGATCTGGGAAGCGTTAAAACAGGCACAGTTAGATGAGTTCGTAAAAGAGATGGAAGACGGGCTGGATACCGTGATCGGAGAAGCAGGTGTGCGTATCTCCGGTGGACAGAGACAGCGTATCGGTATCGCACGTGCGCTTTACCGCAGACCGGAGATCTTAGTGTTGGACGAGGCAACTTCGCACTTGATAATGATACCGAGGCAGCCGTTATGGAAGCAATCGACAGCTTACAGGGTAAGATGACAATGCTCATCATTGCGCATCGTCTTTCTACCATCCGCAACTGCGATATTGTATACAAAGTAGAAAATGGTGCTGTAGCCATTGACACCGAAGACCATCATTAATATGGAAAAGGGGAACAGAAACATGGGGAAAAGGTACCATTATGATCGAGCCATGTGCAGGACTTGGCAATCGTCTGCTTGCACTGACTTCGGCATATGAACTGAGTAAAAAGCTGGACAAAGAACTGACCGTCATCTGGAAACGGGAGATCGGCTGTGCGATCGCAGCAAAGGATCTGTTTGAGATGAGCGTACCGGTGGCAGAGATCAGCGAGATGGGAATGAAACATGGTGTGATAGAGCACCTGCGCAGCAATCAGGCGAAGAAAAAATACAGAGATTCGGCAGATGTCTTTATCGAATGTGATGAGATCGCGCATGCAAAGACTGCAGGCGGATTTGCGGCAGTGGAAGAGATGATCGCGGCGCATGACACCTGTTATGTAAAAATCCTACACCAATCTCTGTGAGATCACGGCGGAGAGTTTTTCCTTTTAAAACCGGCACCGGAGGTGTTAAAGCGTGGGGAGGCGGTATTTGCAAGGATCGGCAAAAAATACGGTCGGAGTCCATATCCGCCGTACCGATCATGTGGAGTCGACCAGTCACAGCCCGCTAACTGCGTTTGTGGAACGGATGAAAGCGGAGCCGGAGGACACCCGTTTTTATGTGACGACAGATGATGCGGCAACGATACAGGAGCTGGAAACTTATTTCCCGAAGGAACGTCTGATCGTTTACGAGGATAAGGTATTGGACCGTGACTCCAAAACCGGCATCCAGGACGCATTAGTCGACATGCTCTGTCTTTCCAGATGCCGCAAGATCTTGGGAAGCTATCAGAGCACATTCAGCCTGATCCCGTCGATCATGGGACAGACCGAGTTAGTATACTGTATGAAAGAACAGAAGTGAGGATAGGCTGTTGAAAACATGTAATATTTTAGGAACCAATATCGCCGTGACGAATATGGCGGAAACGGTGGCATATATTGAGGAACATATCGACGAGCTGCGAGGAAAAGTATATCTGTGTGTCCAATGTGCATACGGTCACCGGATATGAGGAAGCGGATTACAGGAACATCCAGAATACGGCAGCACTTGCACTGCCGGATGGAAACCGCTGTCTCTGTATTCGAAAAACACGGATTCCCGGAGGCGGAGCGTGTGACAGGACCGGATCTGATGGGAGAACTGTTTTCAAGGGACAATGGATTGCGCCATTATTTCTATGGTGGAAAGGAAGAGACGATCCAGGTTCTTTCCGAAAAACTGCCGGGAGAGTATCCGTCACTTCGGATCGCCGGCATGGTATCACCCGCCGTTTCGTCCATTGACCGAAGAGGAGGATGAGAGGGAACTGCAAAAGATGAACGATGCAAAAGCGGACATCATCTGGATCGGGCTTGAGCCCCAAAGCAGGAACGTTATATGTACGAACATCGTGGAAAAGTAAATGGTGTTATGATCGGAGTCGGGGCAGGATTTGACTACTATGCAGGAACCATCAAGCGTGCACCGATGTGGATGCAGAAACTGAGTCTGGAATGGCTGTATCGTCTGATGCAGGACCCGAAACGACTGTTTCGCCGTTATTTTGCAACGAATTTCAAATTCCTTCGCCTTACGATGGGAAGAAAATAGTCGCAGCAGATAACGTGGACAGAGAGAGGAAACTATGGAACAAACAAAAATGAAATATAAATATCTGGATGCGGCAAGAGGACTGGCATTATTTCTTGTCATGTTTTCTCATGCACATGGACTGAGCAGTTTTCTGATTTTTACTATATCCAGATCTTCTTTATCATATCCGGTTATATTTACACACCGGGCAGAGCGTATGGCGTGACCATCAAAAAAGAAAGCAAAACGCCTGTTGGTCCCATATTTTGGTTATAGTGCATTTTTATGGTGCTTTTATGCCGTTGTGCGCAGAGATGGGGTGGCAAATGAAACAGTCGCTGTTTGGAGTGATCTATTCGAGATTTTGCCTTTACAATGCCGCGGAAGGCGCAGACAATGTCTATCTTTTGATATCGCAAACGGAGCGATGTGGTATCTGACCGCATTTTTTGTGACATCACTGCTTTTCTATCTGATCGCAGACTGGTGTCTTGCAGATAGGAAACGTACGGTACTGGTTTCATCCTGCTTTTGCGGTAACGATGGCACTTTCAGAAATTCCGGTATTATTGCCGTGGAGCATTGATATTGCAGGGATCGCAACGGTTCTGATGCTGGTCGGAGCATGGCTTCGAAAAACAGTTTTTGAACAGAAGAGTCCGCTCTGGCTGATCGTGCTGAATCTGGTTTTATATGTGGGAGTGGTCGTGTTTAACGGCAGATTAAATATGTCCATCCGTCAGTACGGCAGATTTGGAGCATTCAGTGTTCCGTTTTTCTTTGTGATCTCGATCACCGGCTCCGTGCTCTGTATCTGGATCTGCAAATGGATGGAACAGACGAAGATCGGCTCATTTTTTGCTTATCTTGGCACTAACACACGATCGAACTGATCTGTCTGCATATGTTAGGACTCGAGTTATTCGGTGTTGTGGCAGGACATTTTATCGATGTGGCAGCACTTGACGGTGCGGCAGAATGGATCTATGCAGCAGTGCGTGTTGCTGTGGCGATCACCGGAGCACTGATCGCGGGAGCCATCATCCGGAAGATAAAAACATGGTTATGGGGGAAAAATAGGTGAGTAAAAAAAAGAACGTGACTCCTGGATTAGAACTGCTCCATCCTGGCACTTTTGGTAACATTCTGATGCACGGTGCGAGCAGCTATCGCAATAACGAGGTCAGCGCATGGTTATGTATCGTCATTGAGACGATCGGAAATGTCGGCGTGCCGATCTTTATCCTGATCTCCGGTTATTTTGGAATCCGTCTCAAACCGAAAAAATGATACAGCTGGATCTGATGCTGATCTTCTATTGCTGGATCGGTCTGGCACTCCGTTTTGTATGGGGTGATGCGGCAGGTTACAGCGGTGAGCAGATCTTATCGTATGTATTTCCGGTCATCGGGCGTAATTCATGGTATTTTTACCTGCTATTTCGCACTGGCGTTTTTAAGCCCGTTCCTCAATGCGTTTATTGAGCAGCTGGACAAGGCTGCCTTCAAAAAAAATGCTGCTTACAATGCTTGTCATCTTTTCCGGTATCACGACCTTCTTTTTCTTTGACATCACACAGGATGGTGGAAAAGGAATTGTCAACATGGTGCTTTTGTATCTGATCGGACGGTATATCAGATTGTACGGAGAGGAAAAAGAAGATCGGAAAAGCAAAACTGGGCAGATGGTATGCGCTTATAAAAACTGTTCCGCAAGCTGGTCTAAGGAGATATTTTCGGTATAATGTTCGTCCAGATAGTGCAGAATTGTTTTAAGTTTATCTGAGAGCAGTTCATTTTTTTCATTAGACTCGGTACAGATGAGCGTTAAAATATGAATGATCTGCTGGGCAGTTAAAAGATCGGTGTCATCGGTCGGTTCTTCGTTGTAGCGGATGATACTCTCGATTGCGTTGATCAGTTCTGTGAAATGAGCAGAGCGGAAATGCCAGTTATGGTGATCCCTGAAATAGGTATAATATGCCCCCTGCCTCGGGACCGTTGAAATGGATCCAGAGAAGTTCCCATGGATCTTCGTCGGTACTGATGTGGGTGTATTCGCCCGAACAGTCGAGGAAAAAACAGTCACCCGCATGCGCCGTTGAAGAGATCATTCCGCCTTCGGATAACGGTTCGCGGTAGGTCACCTCGCCACTGCCGGAGAGCACGACAAAAAACAGGTAGGAATTCAGCTCGCTCCGCCTGCTTAAATGTGATTTCAGGCTTTTTAAATAGCCAGCTTCCTGTATGTGGAAGAAATTTTTGCGGGTAAAGGCGGAGGGGGTATTGATGACGCTTCGCGTATTTGTAACTTCGGAGGTTTTATATTTTTCAAAAAATAATTTTTGCATAGCAATATAATACTATTTTAGACCAATATATTCAATTGCAAAATCAAAAAATTAGATTAATCTATACAACGGCTTAAAATTTGATATTTAGCAAAATAATCATAGAATTCAGAAAGAAACAGGATAAAAGGAGAGATGAAATGAGTAAAAAAGCATTGATCACAGGTGTCACAGGACAGGATGGAAGCTACCTTGCAGAGCTTCTTTTAGAAAAAGGATATGAAGTACACGGTATGGTACGCCGTTCCTCCGTAGAGAAGAGAGAGCGTATCGACCATTTAGAGGGCAACCCGAACTTTCATGTACACTATGGTGATCTGTCCGATTCCATGGGTATCATGCGTTTGTCGGCAGATCAAGCCGGACGAGATCTACAACCTCGCTGCACAGAGCCATGTTGGTGTCAGCTTCGATGTGCCGGAATATACAGCGGATGTTGTCGCAACCGGAGTACTCCGAGTGCTTGAGGCAGTCCGTATCTGTGGATTAGAGAAGACCTGCCGTATTTATCAGGCTTCCACTTCCGAGTTATATGGAAAAGTAGAGGAAGTACCACAGCGCGAGACAACGCCGTTCCACCCGTACAGCCCGTATGCTGTAGCAAAGCAGTACGGCTACTGGATCGTAAAGGAGTACCGTGAGGCATACAACATGTTCTGCTGTAATGGTATCTTATTCAACCATGAGTCCGAGCGCCGCGGAGAGACTTTCGTAACCAGAAAGATCTCCCTTGCGGCGGCAAGAATCGCCCAGGGCAAGCAGGACAAGCTGTATCTGGGCAATCTGTCCTCCCTGAGAGACTGGGGATATGCCAAGAGATTATGTAGAGTGCATGTGGCTGATCTTACAGCACGACAAGCCGGAGGATTTCGTGATTGCAACCGGCGAGCAGCACTCTGTCCGAGAGTTCTGTGAGCACGCATTCCGCGAGGCTGGCATTGAGCTGGAATTCAAGGGAGAGGGTATGGACGAAGTCGGTATTGACAAAGCAACCGGAAAGGTATCATTGAGGTTTCCCCGGAATTCTATCGTCCGACCGACGTTGTAAACCTCTGGGGAGATCCGACAAAGGCAAGACTGAGTTAGGCTGGAACCCGACCAAGACAACATTTGAAGAATTAGTAAAGATCATGGTAAAACATGATATGGAATTAGTAGCACGAGAGAACAAAAAGAGGCATAAAGAAACAGAGGTGCGTAAATTATGATGGAAAAAGAATCATGCCAAAAAAATATATGTTGCCGGACACAGAGGAATGGTAGGTTCCGCGATTGTCCGTCAGTTGGAAAAAAAAGAAGGATATACAAATATCATCACAAGAACACACAAAGAGTTAGATCTCTGCCGTCAGGATGCAGTGGAGGAAGTTTTTTGCAAAAGAGAAACCGGAGTATGTGTTTCTTGCAGCCGCAAAGGTAGGCGGTATCATGGCAAACAGTGAAGCACTCGCTGATTTCATGTATGAGAACATGGCTCTGGAGATGAACGTGATCCACGAGGCATGGAAAAACAAATGTAAGAAACTGATGTTTTAGGCTCTTCCTGCATTTATCCGAGAATGGCTCCGCAGCCGATGCCGGAGAGCTGCCTGCTCACCAGTGAACTGGAGAAAACCAATGAGGCATATGCACTTGCAAAGATCAGCGGTTTAAAATACTGCGAGTTTCTGAACCGTCAGTACGGAACTGATTATATTTCTGTTATGCCGACCAATCTTTACGGACCAAACGACAATTATCATCCAGAGCACAGCCATGTGCTTCCGGCACTGATCCGTCGTTTCCATGAGGCAAAAGAGGCCGGATTCAAAAAGAAGGTAACCTGCTGGGGTACCGGTACACCTCTCAGAGAGTTCCTCTATGTGGACGATCTTGCAGATGGCTGCGTATATCTGATGAACCATTACAGCGGAAACGAGACCGTGAACCTTGGAACCGGAAAAGAGCTGACCATCAAAGAGCTGACGGAACTGGTTGCCAAGGTAGTCGGCTATGACGGAGAGATCAAATGGGATCCGACAAAACCGGACGGAACACCGAGAAAGCTTCTCGATGTGAGCAAGTTGGAGGGACTCGGATGGAAATACAAGACGGAGCTTGAGGACGGCATTCGTCTTGCATATGAGGACTTTCTTAAACAATCCAATGCGTGCAGAACGATAGAAAAAAGATTAGGAGAACTACAATGTATATCGTACTATTATCCGGAGGCTCGGGAAACGCCTGTGGCCATTATCCAACGATTTATGCTCCAAGCAGTATATCAAACTTATGAATCACGACGGAACAGGAAGAACGGGAAAAATGCTCCATGCTGCAGCGTGTGTTCGGTCAGCTTAAAGAACGTGGGACTTTCCGAGAACACGATCGTGTGCGCAAGCAGCGCGCAGGTGGAACTGATCGAGAGCCAGCTCGACGGTGCGGCTGAGGTAGCAGTGGAGCCGATGCGCCGCGATACATTCCCGGCAGTCATGCTTTCCTGCGCTTATCTTTTTCAAACGAAAGGGAGCAAAAGAGGATGATGTGGTTGCATTTTGCCGGTAGATCCTTATACGACTGGAGAATTTTCTCACGGATCAAAAACTGGGCGAATACATTGAAAAGAGCGAAAAACGATCGGCTTACTTGGCGGGGTACCAACCTATCCATCCACCAAGTATGGCTATATCGTACCGGAAAAGGGAGATAGTGAACTTTTAAAGGTGGCAGGTTTCCGCGAAAAACCGGACGAGGCAACCGCAAGAGCAGTTAGTAGCAGGCGGTGCACTCTGGAACTGTGGCGTATTCTGCTTTAAATTATCGATGGCAGCACAGTGGCTTGAAAAATACGGAGTCGGAACCGACTACACACAGATGGTCGCTGATTATGAAAAACTGCCGAAGAAGAGCTTTGACTATGAAGTCTTAGAGCACTGGGATGATATCGCAGCCATCTGCTACGATGACATCTGGAAAGACTTAGGTACTTGGAATACTTTGACCGAAGAGATGCCGGAAAACAGCATTGGCAATGTCGTCTGGGACGATACCTGTGAAAACAGTCATGCCATCAATGTACTTGGTGTGCCGCTTGTTGTAATGGGAGCCAAAAACATGGTGATCGCAGCATCCCATGACGGTATCCTGGTCGCAGACAAACACCAGAGTTCTTACATCAAGAACTGCCTCGAGTATGTGGAGGATACTTCCAGATATGAGGAGCGCAGGTGGGGACGATCAAGACAATCGATAACGATGAGGATGACGGCATCCGCAGCATTACCAAGCGTATCAAAGTCGTAGACGGCAAGGTAGTGCCAAACCATAAACATCTGAAACACACAGAGACCATCACCGTTTTATCCGGTATGGGAAAACTGATGTTAGAGGGATTGAAGTCGATCTGATGCCAGGCTCAACGGTCAGCATTGCTGCCGGCAAAGAGCATGCCATCCGTGCATTGGGCTCTGACTTACGCTGCATTGAAGTATGCGTGGGAGATGCCGAGGATGACGAGATCGTCATCGGCTGAGCATAGAAAACAAAGGAACAGGAGTGGAGAAATAATGCTGTCAGTTATTATTCCGGCCTTTAATGAGGAAGCAATGATACCGATCACGGCAAAGACGATCGCCGGTATCTTACAAAAGAGCAAATTCCATATGAGCTGATCTTTTGTCAATGATGGTTCTAAGGATGAGACCTGGAACCGGGTAAAAGAGGCAGCGGCACAGAATAAACAGGTGCGTGGCATTTCATTTTCCAGAAATTTCGGAAAAGAGTCCGCCATGATTGCCGGTCTTTCGTATGCCAGGGGCGAGGCAAGTGTCATCATTGACTGTGACTTACAGCATCCACCAGAGAAGATCGTAGAGATACCGCCTGTGGGAGCAGGGATACAAAGTAGTAGAGGGTGTCAAACTGTCCAGAGGAAAGGAAGGGATCTTTCCACAAATGGGCGGCTGGCATTTTCTATGACCTGATCAGCAAGGCAACCTCGATCGACATGCGCAATGCGTCGGATTTTTTAAACTGATGGATCGTACAGTAGTAGATACCATCTTAAAGATGCCGGAGAAACAGTTTTTCTTCCGTGCCATCTCTTCCTGGGTGGGATTTCGTTCTACCACAGTGGAGTTTGAAGTGCAGGAGCGTACGGAAGGCGTGTCCAAATGGTCAGTCAAATCACTGATCCGCTATGCGGTGACGAATATCACTTCGTTTTCATCTGCACCGCTGCAGCTTGTGACGTTAAGCGGGATTCTCTTCTTCCTGTTTGCCCTTGTTTTAGGCATCCAGACCCTGGTACGTTTTGTGACAGGGGATGCGCTGGAAGGATTTACGACCGTGATCATGTTACAGCTGATCACCGGAAGCATCCTGATGGTCGCGATCAGGGATCATCGGTTATTATATTGCAAAGATCTATGATGAAGTGAACGAACGTCCGCGTTTCATCGTAGAGGAAGAAGCTGGAGAAAAGGAAGAAAAGGATGAGTAAAATCAAAGTACTGCTGGAAAAATACAGCGAAGTCATCAGATATATTTTCTGGGGCGTTATGACAACACCGGTAAATTATGTTGTCTACTTTATCTGCACAAAGGCACTGGGGATCGAATACCTGATCAGTAACGTGATCGCGTGGTTCTTATCCGTTCTGTTTGCATTCTGGGTAAATAAAGTCTATGTATTCCGTTCGTATGAAAAGGATGCAAAGACGATGGTACGTGAATTTGGAACTTTTGTTTCTGCCCGTGTCTTATCCGGTGTATTAGAGACCGGAATGTTAGCATTATTTGTGGAAACAATGCACTTTAATGACTCAGTGGTCAAAATCGCAGCCAGTGTACTGGTCGTTATCATCAATTATGTGCTGAGTAAATTGATCATATTTAAAAACAGGAGGACAAGGCATGAATGCAGCCATGAGTACGCCGGACGGATTTGTCAAAGAGGTGTGGAACAAGATCCCTGCGGCAGTGAAATCCGCATTTTCGGCGCGATCGTGATCGGGCTTTTGACACACATTTACGAGTTTACCAACAAATTATACAACTATGATGAACTGATGAATACACCAAACGGATATGGAACAGGAGCCGAATCGGTCGCTGGTTCTTAAAGATCCTGGGTGATATCTTTGGTGCACAGTTTGAAATTATTCGCTTCCTTTTGTCAGTGGCATGATCTCTGTTTTATTGTTAGCAATATCCGCGGGTCTGATCGCAGATATGTTTCAGATGCAGAGTAAATTGTTTGCAGTGGCATTAGGGGGATTTTTATATCTTTCCTGCTGTACAATACCTTTCTGTTTATCTATACCGCACCGTTCTACTGTGTGGCAGTATTCAGCGTGCTGGCGGCATGGCTTATGATCCGTTTTCGAACAAGATCCTTTTAAATATTTTTTCGGTGGTTCTGATCGCCTGCTCGCTTGGTATCTATCAGGCATATTTTTCCAATACAGCATCAAGCTTCTTGTCATGAGCATTATCCTGCTCTGTGCATTTTCAGAAGAGAAAAAACTGGAAAGAGATCTTTTCCTTGCACTGCGCTATGTGATCGTGCTGGCAGCGGCATGATACTTTTATTTTATCTTGCATAAGTTTTTGTGTCCTATTGGGGCTTACAGGTAAATTCTTACCGGACTTGACTCCATGGGACAGACGAACGCAACCGAAGTATTTTCAGCGGTAAAAGGTGCTTACCTTGATTTCATTAATTTATTCCGCAGTGATGTGATGTGTTTAAATCCGACCACTTATGTGAAAAATGTTATTTCCTGATGATGGCATCCTGGGGCATTGGTGCGTTATGCCTGCTTTTTGGAGAAAGGGATGCAAGATCAAAAGGTCTTTATGGTACTTTGGATTTATCGTATTTCCGGTAGCCGTTTACCTGATCTACATTATGACACCAAACGGATGGGTGTATACGCTGATGGCATATTCCGTTGTATTTATCCATCTTTACGCTGCTCTGGGCAGACAAATTCCATGTGGCATTTGACAGCAGAGAGATCATCCGCAAAAGTGACACAGTGGGTGGCAGCACTGACTTCCCTTATCATGATCGTGGTTTACATCTGGTATGGAAACGGCTGTTATATGTCACCGAATATACGAAATATCATGACATGTCTTATTTCCAGACGATGGTGACACAGATCAAGAGCGTAGAAGGTTACAGCGACGATCTGCCGCTTGCCCTGGTGGGAAATGAGATCACGGATGAGACCAACAACATGGGAAGCTTAGTGGGCGGAACCTTTGGTCTTGGCGGAAAATCCGAAAGCAATATCAGCGCGTATTCCAGAAATCAGATCATTACAAAATATCTGGGATTTGCACCGCGTTTCTGTGGATATGAAGAGATCGTAGCACTTATGGACAACGAGGAAGTGCAGCAGATGCCGAGCTACCCGGACGATGGTTCTATCAAGATCGTGGATGGTGTGATCGTAGTAAAGCTTATGGAGTAGAGAATTGAAAATGAAAGAACAACAGGAAAATCAAAAAACAGCATATCTGGAACTATTGCGTATCATCGCATGCTTTTTGTCATCGTAAACCATACCAATAGCGGTGTCTTCTTATCCCAGACACCGGACCATAAGGTCTGGTGGATATCGCTGACCTACTTTTTATGTGCAAGACGGCAGTTCCGGTCTTTTTAATGATCACCGGATGCCTGATGCTTGGCAAAATAGATAACTACCGCAAATACATAACAAGGATCATCCGTATGGCCCTTGTTATTGTGCTGTTCTCCTTTATTTATTATGTAAAGAGCATGCAGGATGCAGGAAGACCGATCGAGATCATCGAGTATTTCAAACTGATCTATCAGAGACATGTGACCAACGCGTACTGGTACTTATATTTATATCTTGGTATTCTGCTTATGATGCCGTTTTTTCAGATCTTAAGTACCAATATGAAGCGGAGAGAGTATCAGATCTTAATGCTGATCTCCGTTGTGGCAATGGGTGGACTTCCGGTTCTCATCCATTACCGTCCGGGATTTTCCTTAAGCTATATGTTCACAGAGCCGTTTCCATCGGTTTATGTGGGTATGCTGTTTGTAGGCTATTATCTGACCCACTATGTGGAAGTAAAAGAAAAAATATGCGATCATCAGTGCCGTTCTTTTCATTGGTCTGGTGGCAGCAGAGGTTGTGCTTACGTTCCATGAATATAACGTAAGACCGGAGAGCCTGTTATTCTAGAAGAGAGAACAAACTTAAATATTACGTTATCAGGCAGCGGCACTTTTCTATCTGGCACGTTATTTTGGAAGCGTATTCCACAAAGAGCTGTTCTGGAAAGTGATCGTGTTTGTCGGAAGCTGTTCGTTTGGCATCTATCTGTTCTCTGATTTATTTGTCAATCTGTATGAACAGTTTTATAATAATCAGTGTTACGATGAACAGCATGATCGCAGTGCTGATCTATGAATGTATGGTATTTTTCAGCGGACTGGTACTGACTGTGATCCTCAAAAAGATACCGTATCTGAAGAAACTCGTTTAACGATATGTACGATAACATGGGAGAGGAGAATATGACAATATTGATCAAAGGCGGAAAAGTCATCAATCCGGCTACCGGGATGGAAGAAGTTGCAGATGTTCTGGTAGAAAACGGGGTGGTTTCCAAGGTCAAAAGGGATTAAGGATAAGGCAGAAAAACAGATCAATGCAAAGGGCTGTTTTGTCATGCCGGGATTTATTGATATGCACGTGCATTTAAGAGATCCGGGATTTGAGCAGAAAGAGGATATCGAGAGCGGCAGCCGGGCGGCAGCGCACGGAGGATACACAACGATCCTTGCCATGCCGAACACCAAACCGGTCGTGGACAATCCGGATGTGGTAAATTATGTGCAAATAAAGCCAAGACCGTAGGACTGGTAAATGTCATGCAGGTCGGGCCGTGACCAAAGGGCAGATGGGAAAAAGAACTTGCAGATATCGAGGGAATGGCAAAAGCAGGGATACGTGCCATCAGCGAGGACGGAAAATCTGTTATGAATGCAGAACTTTATCGTGAGGCGATGGAAAAGGCAAAGAAACTGGACTTAGTCGTACTCGCTCACTGCGAGGATATCAATCTGGTCAACGGCGGTGTGATGAACCAGGATGAAAACGCAAAAGAACTGGGACTGCGCGGTATTACCAATTCCGTAGAGGACATCATCATTGCAAGAGACATCATGTTAGCTATGAGACCGGTGCCAAACTGCACTTATGCCATTGTTCGACCCACAATTCCGTTATGATGATGAAAGCGGCAAAAGACAGACATATGAATGTGACCGCAGAAGTATGTCCGCACCACTTTACCCTGACTTCCGCAGACATCAAAAAGGCAGAGCCATCCATGGACGTACAGAAAAACGTACCGATCGATATGGATGCCGACACCAACTACAAGATGAATCCGCCGCTTCGTAAGGCAGAGGATGTGCAGGCACTCAAAGAGGGACTGCGCGACGGTATCATGGACGTGATCTCAACCGACCATGCACCGCACACCTTTGATGATAAGAACACCTCAATGAAAAAGGCACCGTTTGGTATCGTAGGACTTGAGACCGCAGCACCGCTTACCTATACGGAACTCGTGCTGGGCGGTTACCTGACCCCAATGCAGATGGCTGAGAAGATGAGTTACAATGCCGCAAAGATCATTGGGATCGACAAGGGAGATATCCAGCCGGGAAAGGTGGCGGATATTGTGATCTTTGATCCGAATGTGACCTATCAGATTGATAAGAATACCTTTGCGAGCAAAGGAAAGAATACCCGTTTGACGGAAGAACCGTGACCGGAAAGGTACGCGCGACCATCGCAGGCGGACATGTTGTATACGAAGAAAATGCTTAAAGGAGAGTAGCAGGATGCAGACAAAATTTGAAGAGATTGCACCGATTGTAAGACAGGAAGAGATCGCAGATGATATCTACAGTATGTGGATCGAGGCAAAAGACATTGCAGAACATGCCAAAGCAGGACAGTTTTTATCCGTTTACAGCAATGATGGAAGCAGACTGCTCCCAAGACCGATCAGTATTTGTGAGATTGACAGAGAAAAGGGAAAACTGCGTTTAGTTTACCGTGTTGCAGGAAAAGGAACCAAAGAATTTTCTGATATGCATGCAGCAGCAACCTTAAAAAACGTAATGGGCCCTCTGGGAAATGGTTTCCCGAAAAAAGAGAAGAAAGCATTTCTGATCGGTGGTGGTATCGGAATCCCACCAATGTTAGAACTTGCAAAAGAGTTAGACTGCGAAAACAAATGGTGCTTGGATATCGCGACGAGTTATTTTTAAACGATGAATTTAAACCATACGGAACCGTTACGATCGCAACCGAAGATGGCAGTGCAGGGACAAAGGGAAATGTTTTAGATGCCATTCGGGGAAAACGGACTGACCGCAGATATCATCTATGCCTGCGGACCGACTCATGCTTCGTGCTATCAAGCAGTATGCAGCGGAACATGACATTGAGTGTTATATTTCCATGGAAGAACGTATGGCATGTGGGATCGGGGCCCTGCCTTGCCTGCGTCTGCCAGTCGAAGGACAAGGATGCGCACAGCAATGTGAACAACAAGAGGATCTGTGGTTCGAAGGACCTGTATTTTTAGCAGAGGAGGTAGAAATCTAATGAATATGAGTGTGGATTTGTGTGGTGTAACTTTAAAAAATCCGGTGATGACTGCCTCGGAACCTTTGCGCAGGAGAGGAGTACTCTGAGTTTGTAGACTTAAACCGTCTGGGTGCGGTAGTGACAAAAGAGCGTTGCCAATGTTCCATGGGAAGGAAATAAGACACCGAGATAGCGGAAGTTTATGGTGGTATGTTAAATGCGATCGGACTTCAGAACCCGGGCATTGATCTGTTTATCGAGAGAGACATCCCTTTTAAAACAGTATGATACAAAGATTATTGTGTCAATGTATGCGGACATACCACAGAGGAATATATTGAAGTGGTAGATCGTCTTGCAGACCAGCCGGTAGATATGTTGGAGATCAATATCTCCTGCCCGAATGTCAAAGGGCGGCATTGCTGCTTTGGACAAAATCCAAAGATGGTAGAGACGATCACAAGTGAGATCAAAAACATGCAAAACAGCCGGGTGATCATGAAATTATCGCCAAAATGTAACAACATTACAGAGACCGCAAAAGCGGCAGAGGCAGGTGGAGCGGATGCACTTTCCCTGATCAATACCTTAACTGGTATGAAGATCGATGTGAACCGTCGTTGTTTCGTGCTGGCAAATAAGACCGGCGGAATGTCAGGTCCGGCAGTCCATCCGATCGCAGTGCGCATGGTATATCAGTGTGCACAGGCAGTCAATGTTCCGATCATCGGAATGGGCGGTATTATGAATTCAGAGGATGCCATAGAGATGATACTGGCAGGTGCAACCGCAGTTTCCGTTGGAACCGCTAATTTTACGAGATCCAGGAGCAACGGTAGAGATCATTGATGGCATTGCAGCTTATATGGAAAAATATCAGGTCAGTGATATCAAAAGGAACTGGTTGGAGCGGTCAGAGAACGTTAGCAGATACGGAGGATAACATTGCAGAAAGAATTTGTCGAATTTGATCAGTCTGCGATTGATCTGAAAGTCAATAAATATACCCTGCGTTGTCTTACATTTACCCTGTTATGTACGGTGGTGGTCTGGATCGCAAATTTATGCGGCATTTTTATTGTGAACCAGAGATTGCTGTCAGGTGGATTTATGATTGCAACAGTAATCCTGCTGATCGCACTTTTAGTCGGCAGGCTGGTGGATCTGAAAAAATCCTGGGTAAAATATTTTTTACTTTTTTCGGTCACACTGGCGGTTACGGTGGATGCAACGACACTGAGTTATCATGCGGTGCTTCTTAGTGTGCTGCCACTTCTTCTGGCAACACAGTATACCTCAAAGAAGGTGATCATATATACCTATCTGATCAGCATTTTGGGTATTTTCATTGGAGTAATGGGAAGTTATTACTGGGGACTTTGTGATGCCAATATGCTGTTCCTTACAGTAGAACCGGTCAGTTATTACAAAGAGGCTGCTACGGAAGGTATTTTGCGGTTTGAACTTGCAGATTATAATCCATGGTATATACTGCCGCTTTATTATGTGCTGCCACGCAGTCTGCTTTACTCTGTCTGCTCCCGGTCATTGAGAGCATATCCGGAAATATCATGGATTATGTCCGTTATGCAGGAGATATGAAACAGTTGAGCGAACGGGATGAGATGACAGGCTCTACAATAAAAATAAGTATCTTGAAATGATGCAGAAAACTTATCCGCATCTGCAAAATGTCGGAGTTTTCTTCTGGGATGTCAATAATCTCAAGGAGATCAATGATTCGACAGGGCATGCCCAGGGAGAATATATCATCACCATTGTTTAACGCATGATAAAGGAACTGACCGGGGAGCATTGCAAGGCGTACCGCATTGGTGGGGATGAATTTGTCATGGTTGTGGAGAACCCGAAGCGTGGCGAAATGGAAGAACTGCTTGCCAAATGGGAAGAACGGCTAGAGCAGAGAAAATCTTTTTCAAAGATCGAAATCTCCGTGGCACTCGGTTTTGCAGGCGGCTCCGGGAAAAATGTCACTGATGTCGCAAAAAAGCGGATAAGATGATGTATGAACATAAGCTGGAAGCACACAGCAGAAGAGCAGAATCGGTTGAAAAATAAGATATGCTATGGTAGTATGGAAAAGCTGGAAACAGGAAAAACAGCAAAAAGGCTTGAAGATATAGGAGGATAGTGGCAATGGAACAGTATAAGCAGGAATTTATAGAATTTATGGTCGAGAGTGATGTTTTAAAATTTGGAGAGTTTACCTTGAAAAGCGGCAGAAAGTCTCCGTTTTTTATGAATGCAGGAGCATATGTGACAGGTTCCCAGCTGATGCGCCTGGGTGAGTATTATGCAAAAGGCGATCCACGAAAAATATGGGGATGACTTTGATGTTTTATTCGACCGGCATACAAAGGTATCCCGATCAGCGTAGTAACAGCCGTTGCTTTCAGTACATTATACGGAAAAGAGATCCGTTACTGTTCTGACCGTAAAGAGGAAAAAGATCATGGTGCAGACAAGGGAAGTTTCCTTGGAAGCAGCTTAAAGGATGGCGATAAGGTCGTTATGATCGAGGATGTTACCACCTCCGGTAAATCCATGGAAGAGACCGTTCCAAAGGTAAGAGGAGCTGCCAATGTAGAAATTGTTGGACTGATGGTTTCCTTAAATCGTATGGAAAAGGGACTCGGTGGAGAGAAGAGCGCATTAGAAGAGATCCGCGATAAATACGGATTTGAGACCAATGCGATCGTTACAATGGAAGAGGTAGTAGAGCACCTTTACAACAGAGAGTGCCAGGGAAGAGTTGTCATCAATGATGATATAAAAAAGGCGATTGACGCATATTATGAGCAGTACGGATGCGGCGCATCAAAAGACGGGGCTCATGTTTAAAAACAAACGCCATATGGTGGCGGCTGTTTTGTTTTGATCTATTTTATCGTATTGTTCTATTTTCTGTTTTTTTCAGAGGAACTGGGGCGGACGTTCAGTGACAGAGCGTACTGCTATAACCTGGTTCCCCTGAAAGAGATAAAACGTTTCTTACAGTATCGGGATGTGCTTGGCGAAAAAAGCGGTTTTTTTAAATCTGGCAGGAAATGTCATTGCATTTATGCCGTTTGGAACATTTCTGCCGACTTTTTTTTGCAAGATGCAGGAAGTTTTCTTTACCGTCTGGTATAGCTTTTTGAATTAAGCCTGACCGTGGAGCTGCTACAGCTTATTTTTAAAAGTGGGCTCCTTTGATGTGGATGATCTGCTGCTCAATACGATAGGCGGATTGTTTGGATTTTTGTCTATGTTGTGATGGCACGCTTTTTTTCACAAAAACAGCACAGACAGGGAGGAAAAAGAGAATGAAACGACATAAAATCGGATATAAATTTACAGATAAATCGCAGTCAAAACGAGGGATATGTTCTTTCGTTCTGGCTGCGCTTTCGATCTTATCTTTATTGTAGTGATCGTACGATCCTTTCAGAGCAGAGGAAATGGTACGATGTATTTGGGAAGTGCGGGCGTCTTTTTCGATGCTGCTCGCACTGGTCGCATTTATTCTGGCAGTGAAGAGTCTGGGGGAGGAAAAAATTCCTACAAGTTTTCCCCCTACATTGCAACGGTGCTTTCTTTTTCTGGGGCTTGGTATCTGGGTGGCACTCTATGTTGCCGGATTTTTACTGTAACTGACAGAAGGTGCGCTTTGCGGACATTTTATTAAAAAAGGGGAAGTGTGATGACAGACTTTGAAAAGCAGATCCAGTTTATTATGGAACTGGACAAGAGAAAAAAAGATTGGAAGGCAGACCTATTTAAGTGATGCCAGCAGAAAGGAAAATGATGCCGAGCACTCCTGGCATCTGGCACTGATGGCGTTTGTGCTTGCAGATTATTCCAATGAGCCGGTCGATGTGTTAAAGACGATGAAGATGGTGTTGCTGCATGATGTGATCGAGATCGATGCGGGCGATACCTATGCCTATGATACCGAGGCGAACAAGACCAAGCGGGAGCGCGATTAAAAGCAGCCGACCGCATTTTTGGACTGCTGCCTGAGGTACAGAAACTGGAATACCGTGGACTGTGGGACGAATTTGAAGGCGATGGAGACACCGGGTCCAAGTTCGCAAACATGCTCGATAAGGTGCAGCCGCTCCTTTTAAATGACGCGTCCGGTGGAAAATCCTGGGCAGAACACGACGTGCAGATCTCACAGGTATTAAAACGGGATGAGAGAGTCCATGAGGGTTCCGAGGAGATCTGGGCATATGCAAAGAGCATCCTGGAGGAAAATGTAAAAAAGGACGGCTTGGAAGCAATTAAAGACAGAGTAGAAGTGAGGACAGATATGAGTTACAAAGAATTTTATGAATCAGCAAATGCAGTGGCAGAGGAACGGTTTGAATTAGTGAGGGGAGCGCGTTGCGCAGATCAAAGAACTGGAGACTGGCGTAAACTGGGGGAGCCATTCGCAGATTATTTTAAAAAGAATGCGGCATTTTTGCAGCTGCTTTGCGGGGTATATGATGAGATCGCGGCAGGCGTCGATAAAAACCAGACAATGGAAGAGTTTGGAAGCACGCAATCAGGCATTGTATGCAGACATCAGACCGCAGGCGTATGAGACAAGCTATGCCAACCCGGAATACACACTAAAAAGATGCTGGGCGAGAGTTTGGACCTTTATTACACTGTGTGGCAGTGCATCTGCGTGGAAGGATCGAAAAGGTCTTCCGTGGAGATTTAGAGCAGCTTACGATCGCGATGGAATTATTTGTCGGGATCTATAACTGCTTTGAGGGGAGAAAGAACTGCCGGAGAGTAAGCAGATCAGACAGGATATCTATTGGTATTCCCATGATTACAGCGAGATCTTCTATGAGGAAAGCTTAAGACGTCTGCTTGACCCAAGAGAAGATTTTGAAGCAGAGATCGTGGAGCATGCCAATTTATCGGATCTCCGTTATCTCTACCGTTACGGTGTTTACATCGGGGAAAATGAAAGAAAGATGGCAGCATTTTTAAACAGCCTTCCGGAAGAAGAGATCCAGGCAATGGCAGATACTTATACCGAAGGCTACCGGATCGGATTTGAGACAACCGGAAAGATCTGAGCAAAAACAGACGGTCGAAGTACGCTATCCGGTTGGATTTGAGCGTATGGCGCGCGCGGCAGTTTCAATTTTGCAAAAATGAACTTAAAACCGACAATGCGCATTTCCTCTGTTTCAGCAAATAAACAGTTTGACTATGACAGCAGGGAAGTGCGTGCCGTATATTTTGATAAGGCATATGTGGAGCGTTGTCTGGAAGTCAGAAAAGACTTGGAAGAAAATAAGAAAATGGCGGCAGGTTACGCAGGACCGGCAGTCATTGAGGTATTTGGCGAAGAACCATTTTCACCGGTCAGCAAAAAGAAGCACCGAGATACAATGAAAAACAGCAGCAGCTGAATGTCTATTATATGAGCATGGCAGGACAGATCACAAACGAGTATATCAAAGGCGAAGAACGGAGTTTTACGATCATTGCCTACCCGATCCCGGAGATCGGAGACCGCTTTGAGGAAATCTTCAGGGAGACAGTAAAGATCAATACCTTAGACTATAAACTTTATCAGACCATCCAGCAGAAGATCATTGATGTGTTAGATACGGCAGACCGTGTGCATATTACAGGAAAAGCGTGCCAATAAAACGGATCTTACTGTCAATATCTGGAAATTAAAGGATGCCACAAAAGAGACCGCATTTGAAAACTGTGTGGCAGATGTCAATATTCCGGTCGGGGAAGTGTTCACATCTCCGGTATTGCAGGGAACAGAATGGCAAGCTGTTTGTCAGCCAGGTTTATCTTAAATGGTTTAAATTATGAAAATCTGGAGTTTACCTTTACATGGAATGGTGACAGAATACACCTGCAGCAATTTTGAGGATGAGGAAGAAAATCGCAAAATACATCAAAGATAATGTATTAAAACATCATGAGACACTTCCGATGGGCGAATTTGCGATCGGAACCAATACGATCGCATACCGGATGGCGCGTGATTTTCAGATCGCGGATAAGCTTCCGATCTTAATTGCGGAGAAGACCGGAGGTCCGCATTTTGCGGTCGGAGACACCTGCTACAGCCATGAGGAAGACAACCTCTCTTACAATCCGGATGGCAAAGCGATTGTTGCGAGAGAGAACAGTGTATCTGCACTAGAAAGACAGATCCGTATAAAAAGCTTACTTAAATTGCCATACAGATATTACGATCCCATATGATGAGCTTGGACCGCATCACAGTGATCCGAAAAGATGGAAGTACAGAGGATATCATTGCAGATGGTAAATTTGTCTTCCGGAACAGGAACGGAATGAGCCGTTAAAAAAAACCGCTGATGCAATGGAAATATTAATTTTTTAATAAATAAAATAAAAATTTTATACAAAAGAATGACGGGTAACAGTGGAAGTGTGAAACTTAGGAATTGGAAAGAACATTATGGCAAAGGTTGGAATTGTAATGGGAAGCGATTCAGATATGCCGGTTATGGCAAAAGCTGCAGATATTCTGGATAAGCTGGGAATTGATTATGAGATGACGATCATCTCGGCGCACAGCGAACCGGACGTTTTCTTTGAATATGCCAAGACAGCAGAAAAAGATTTAAGGTTATTATTGCCGGAGCAGGAATGGCAGCGCATTTACCGGGTATGTGTGCCGCAATTTTCCCGATGCCTGTTATTGGTATTCCAATGCACACCACATCCTTGGCGGAAGAGATTCTCTATATTCGATCGTTCAGATGCCATCCGGCATCCCGGTTGCTACAGTAGCGATCAATGGAGGTGCAAATGCAGGACTGCTTGCAGCAAAGATTCTTGCTACTTCAGATGAGGCTCTGCTTGCAAAATTAAAAGAGTATTCAAAAGAGTTAAAAGAACAGGTGCAGGCAAAAGACGAGAGATTACAGGAAGTTGGTTATAAAAATTACTAAAAAAACAACACCATTAACAAAAATAAAAAGGTTTGTAAAGCAATGGATTATAAGAATTCCGGTGTGGATATCGAAGCAGGCTACAAATCAGTGGAGTTGATGAAAAAGCATGTACAGCGAACGATGCGGCCAGAGGTATTAACAGGTCTGGGGGTTTTTCCGGTGCATTTTCCCTGGAGGATATAAAAGATGGAAAAGCCTACTTAGTTTCCGGAACCGATGGTTGTGGAACCAAGGTAAAACTTGCATTTTTAATGGACAAGCATGATACCATTGGCATTGACTGTGTTGCAATGTGTGTCAATGATGTTGTATGTGCCGGTGCAGAACCATTGTTTTTCTTAGACTATATTGCATGTGGTAAGAATTATCCGGAAAAGATTGCAACGATCGTAAGCGGTGTTGCAGAGGGGTGCAAACAGTCCGATGCAGCCCTGAT